>Ga0129307_1001696_pt1 | contig 21610 bp, 20 predicted proteins | sample P1105metagenome_FD_94437 | JGI IMG/M metagenome (GOLD analysis project Ga0129307, IMG submission 94437) | Capybara group fecal microbial communities from Wisconsin, USA - P1105 metagenome | ecosystem: Host-associated > Mammals > Digestive system > Large intestine > Fecal | place: USA: Wisconsin... | reverse complement strand
GTGCAAACTTGTTCAAATGGATGTTGGGGTGCGCTGTGTTGATAAGGGAGAAGGTTGCCGTCTGAAACACGTTACGGGAGATGGGGCAGTCATAGACAAAACTTGAGCTGACAATCAGGCACATGGCTTTGTAGTCCTCGCTTGTCTTCAACACGACAGGCGGGATGTGGGGGGGGAAGATGAGAAAGTCGCCGGCTTGGACGATTACCTCGTTCTGGTCGAATTTCACCACTGCCGTGCCGCACTCGAATAGCGAATAGACATAGCTGTTAACGGAAGTCTTCACTTGACTCGTGTCCAAGCGCAAGTCACTGTCAACGTATTGACAGGCGATACGACCCTTCCATGAGGTTTTGCTGGGTTGTAAGTTCTTCTCGATAGGCATCGTTTGATTGAAATTGAAGTGCAATTATAAGTAGTTAGCGTAAATCTTTTGACAAAAGTATATATTATTCACCAATTATGCAAATTTTTATCATCTATTAACGTTTTGAATACAATTATGGCACCTATTTACAAGCATGGAAATAGAAAAATACTCTTCGTTTGCCTGGGTAACATCTGTCGCTCACCGGCAGCAGAAGGAATTCTGAAACACATCGTGGAATGCAATGGCATGGCTCATGCCATTCAGGTGGACTCCGCCGGCCTCGGGCCGTGGCATGTGGGCCAACTGCCTGACAGCAGGATGCGAGCACACGGCGAACGCCATGGTTACCATTTCAACTCTAAGGCGAGGATGTTCGAGACTGATGACTTCGACAACTTCGACCTCATCATACCCATGGATGACGAAAATGCCGACACGCTGCGTTCCATGGCAAGAAGTCCATACGACATACGTAAAATCGTACCAATGGTCAGCTTCTTAAGGCACCATCCCATGCACAACACCATTCCCGACCCCTATTATGGTACTGACCACAGCTTCGAACTTGTCATACAGCTCCTCGAGGATGCATGCCAGGGGCTATTTCAAGAAATAATGAAAAAGGGATAATGGCCATGGAGTTTATAGTCTCTATAGTATCTATAGTATCTATACTGTCTATAGTGCCTATGGTCACTGTCCTCCCTCCGAGAAGATTAGGTTAAATAATAATAATAATCCCACCATCCCCTTTCTCCCTCGTTTTTTTTTCTTACTTTTGCAGAATAATCCATTATAATATAAAATCAAGGATATGAAACCTACATTGCTATTGCTCGCTGCTGGCATGGGTAGCCGTTATGGTGGCCTGAAGCAGCTCGATGGTCTTGGACCCAATGGTGAGACCATCATGGACTATTCCATTTACGACGCCATCAAGGCTGGTTTTGGAAAAATCGTCTTCGTTATCAGAAAAGACTTTGAACAGGACTTCAAGGACAAGGTCCTCAGCAAATACGAGGGGCACATCCCAGCAGAGCTCGTCTTCCAGAGCCTTGACGCACTGCCCGAGGGCTTCTCTGTGCCAGAGGGTAGGGTGAAGCCATGGGGCACCAACCATGCCGTCATGATGGCCGCTGGAGTCATCAACGAACCCTTCTGCGTCATCAACTGCGACGACTTCTACAACCGCGACGCCTTCATGGTCATTGGGAAATTCCTCGCCGAACTACCAGAGGGAAGCACCAACAAGTATGCCATGGTGGGTTTCCGTGTGGGCAATACCCTCTCTGAGAACGGCACTGTAGCACGTGGCATCTGCTCCAAGGACGAGCAGGAGAACCTCACCACCGTGGTGGAGCGTACCGAAATCATGCGCGTCAACGGCCCCATCTGCTACAAGGACGAGCAGGGAGAATGGTGCCCGGTGGAGGAGAACGTCCCGGTGAGTATGAACATGTGGGGCTTCACACCCGACTATTTCGACCACTCAGAGGCATATTTCAAGGAGTTCCTTTCCAACCCAAAGAATATGGAGAACCCCAAGGCCGAGTTCTTCATCCCATTGATGGTCAATAAACTCATCAACGAGGGAACATCTACTGTGCGCGTGCTCGACACCACGTCGAAGTGGTTTGGAGTGACCTACGCTGCCGACAGGCCTGGCGTGGTGGAACGCATACAGCAACTTATTGAAGAGGGAGTCTATCCGCAGAAACTCTTCTAATAAGAGGATGACCAGCCTCAACATTCTCAGCGACCAACAGACGGAGTCGCTCACATCTATCATCAGGGAAGCACGGAGCATCGTCGCATGCTGCCACAAAAGCCCCGACGGCGACGCCATAGGCGCACTGTTGGGGTGGGGGGAGTTCTTGCGCTCACAAGGCAAGAACCCTCTGCTCGTGGCACCCGACGCTTGCCCGGACTTCCTCAGGTGGATGCCTGGCATAGAGCGCATCGTCAGGCACGACAGGCGCAAGGACTTTGTGGAAGAGGCGCTCGGAAAGGCCGACCTCATCTTCTGCCTCGACTTCAACAGTGCGCGACGCGTGCTCGACATGCAGACGGCATTGGAGAGCGCCAAAGGGCCAAAGGTGCTCATCGACCACCATGAAAATCCTGACATCGACGCGTGCCTCGCCATCTCTTTCCCGCAGATGAGCAGCACTTGTGAACTCCTCTTCCGCATCATACACCAGCTTGGTGGCTACGACCAACTGACACGTAACGCCATCCTCCCACTGTACGCTGGAATGATGACCGACACAGGGGGCTTCACCTACAATGCCAATAGGCCGGAAATCTTCCACATCATCGCCTTGATGCTTGAAAAGGTGCATTTCGACCGCGACAAAATCCACCGCAATGTCTTCAACAATTACAGTGAGTGGTGCGTCAGGATGAGGGGGTATGTCATGAGCCAGAAACTCGTCGTCATCGAAGGCACACACGCTTGCTACTATGCACTCACCAAGGAAGAGATGAGGCAATATCATTTCATAAGGGGGGACGCAGAGGGGCTTGTCAACGAACCTTTGCGTATCAAGGGAATGCGGCTATCCATCTCTTTGCGAGAGGACACAGAGCGCGAAAACACCATCTGGGTGAGTCTCCGCTCCATTGACCAATACTACTGCAACGACATTGCAGAGAAATTCTTCAACGGCGGTGGACACAAAAACGCCGCAGGAGGAAGGGTCAACGGCTCCATCGACGATGCCGTACAAATCACTCACCGTGCAATACTCTTTTTCGCCGAAAAATGGAAGGGGGGATAGAATCTCTAGAATCTCTAGAAAATCTAGAATCTCTAGAATCTCTAGAATCTCTAGGATTCCTATAGCCCTCAAAAAATGAAAAAAATGAAGAAAATCACTTTGGGCTGCTTGGCAGCCATCATGCTTGTCTCCATGGTCTCCTGTCACGACTCGGAGACATACGCAGACCAGAAGAAAAAGGAGAGGACTGCCATCAGGGCATTCATCGAAGAGCAGGGCATCAACGTCATCTCGGAGAAGGAATTCCTGCAAGACACCATCACCGATGTGAGCAAGAAGGAATTCGTGCTCTTCGAGAATACGGGTGTCTATATGCAGATTGTCAGAAGGGGATGTGGTGAGAAAATCAAGCAGGGAGAGACGACCAACGTGCTTTGCCGCTTCAATGAGTACAACCTCCTCACCGACTCGCTCTTCCTTACCAACAACCTCCTCGAATACTCGTCCTATCCAGACAAGATGGCTGTCACCAACACCCTTGGCACGTTCACCGCCACCTTCGTCTCCGGGACGATGATGATGGCATATCAGACGACCTCGGTGCCGGCTGGGTGGCTCATTCCGCTGTCCTACATCAATGTCGGGAGGATGTTTGAGGAGAATGACGAATTGGCGAAGGTGAAACTCATCGTCCCACACAGTCAGGGTACAAGCTACGCACTGTCCAACGTGCAGCCTTGCTACTACGAACTTACTTACCAACGAGGCCTCTAAGCCAGCCTCACCCCCAGCCCCTCTCCGAAAGCCTCACACCCAGACCCTCTCTGAAAGCCTCACCCCCAGCCCCTCTCCGAGGGGAGAGGGGAGTGGTTACATCGTGAGCACGGGATTCCTTCTTTCTGGAAAAGGTGGGGGAGAAAATTTAAAATGAAAATGAAATTATGACACTGATTAAATCAATTTCCGGCATCCGTGGAACCATTGGAGGACCGGCGGGCGACACGCTCAACCCACTTGACATTGTGAAATTCACGGCGGCTTACGCCACCTTTATTAAGAAATGTACGGAGAAGCCTTCCGGGAAGATTGTCGTAGGGCGCGATGCCCGCATCTCCGGAGAGATGGTACGTAGCGTTGTCTGCGGGACACTTGTCGGCATGGGCTTCGACGTCATCGACATTGGACTGGCCACCACGCCCACCACCGAACTGGCGGTGACCATGGCTGGAGCCGATGGAGGCATCATCATCACAGCAAGTCATAACCCAAGGCAATGGAACGCCCTGAAGTTGCTCAACAAGCAAGGGGAGTTCCTCACCAAGGACGACGGCAACGAGGTGCTGCGCATCGCAGAGAAGGAGGACTTCTCCTTTGCCGACGTGGACCACTTGGGGCACTACACACGTGACGACAGTTTCGACCAGAAACACATCGACAATGTGCTGGGCCTCAAACTCGTGGACAAGGATGCCATTCGCAAGGCCGGTTTCCGCGTATGCGTGGATGCCATCAACAGCGTGGGAGGTGTCATCCTGCCCAAACTCCTCGACGGTCTTGGGGTGGAGTACACCATACTCAATGGAGAGCCGAATGGTGACTTCGCACACAATCCTGAACCGCTGGAGCGCAACCTCACCGGCATCATGGATGAGATGAGAAGCGGGAAATACGACCTCGGTATCGTCGTGGATCCCGATGTGGACCGCTTGGCCTTCATCTGCGAGGATGGCAAGATGTTTGGAGAGGAATACACCCTTGTCTCCGTGGCCGACTATGTCTTGGAGCACACCCCGGGAAACACCGTCTCCAACCTCTCTTCCACACGTGCGCTTAGCGACGTCACACTGAAGCATGGTGGGAAATACGCCGCAGCAGCAGTGGGCGAAGTGAATGTCACCACCAAGATGAAGGAGGTGGGGGCCATCATCGGGGGTGAAGGTAATGGTGGGGTCATCTACCCGGAATGCCACTATGGACGCGACGCGCTCGTGGGCATTGCACTCTTCCTCTCGTCACTTGCCAACAAAGGTTGCAAGGTGAGCCAGTTAAGGGCGGAGATGCCTGAATACGCCATCGCTAAAAACAGGATCGACCTTACACCGGAGACCGATGTCGATGCCATTCTCCTCAAGGTGAAGGAGCGTTTCGCCGACCAGCGCGTCAACGACATCGACGGCGTGAAAATCGACTTCCCCGACAAGTGGGTGCACCTTAGAAAGTCAAACACCGAGCCCATCATACGCGTATATAGCGAGGCTCCCACCATGGAACAGGCAGACGAACTCGCAAAAACCATCATGCAGCTCGTCTATGACATGCAAGGATAGAGTTTCTGGGATGTCCTAGGACTTCCTAGGATATCCTAGGACATCCTATGGCATCCTCTGATATCCTATGCCATCCTCTGATATCCTATGACATCCCAGGACATCCCAGGCTCTTAAGACAATAAATCATCCTTCTCTGCGTTTATACTAAAAAAGCAGCATGCACTTGAAATGGATGACAAGTCGGGCGGTGCTGACCAAGGCTCTTGCGGCCTTGGCGGCTCTTTTTGCCTTTGCCGCCTGCGACGACGACACTTTTAGTACGTCGCCGGGTCATCACTTGTCATTCTCCACAGACACCATCAGCCTCGACACTGTCTTCTCGCAGGTGCCTACGCCGACAAAAACCTTCTGGGTCTATAACCGCTCTGGAAGCGGATTGCGATGCACCAACATCATGCTGGCCAAAGGCAACCAGACCGGCTTCCGCGTCAATGTGGACGGCAGCTACCTCGGGGCGTCCTCTGGATACCAAGTGAGCAATATGGAGGTGCGCGACAAGGACAGCCTTCGCGTCTTCGTGGAACTGACATCACCCTCCAACAGGAACGTGGACCCCACGCTTTTGGAAGATGACCTCGTGTTTTACCTTGAGAGCGGCGAGGTGCAGCGTGTCAACCTCCGGGCATGGACATGGGATGCCCTGCGATGCAACAACCTCGTGGTGAGCACCGACAGTACGCTGCACACCACGAGACCCGTCATCGTCTATGGTGGCATCACCGTGGCGGAGGGGGCAACGCTCACCATCGGCCCAGGCACGACACTTTATTTCCATGAGGATGCCGGCATCGATGTCCATGGCAGGCTGCTCGTGGAGGGCACGGCGGAGAGCAACGTCGTGATGCGAGGCGACCGCCTCGACAGGATGTTCGACTACCTGCCATACGATGGGGTGAGCGGACAATGGAGGGGAATACACTTCTATGAAAGTTCATACGAGAATGAGGTGAACTTCGCCGACATTCACTCCACATACGATGCCATCGTGTGTGATTCCTCTGACGTTGGGCGGCTGAAACTAAACCTCTACAACAGCGTGGTGCACAACTGCCAAGGCTATGGACTGCTGTCCACCCACTGCGTGGTGGATGTTGTCAACTGCCAGTTGACCAACACCCTGCGCGACTGCCTGGCCATCTACGGAGGGGTGGCGAGGGTGATGCAGTGCACCATCGCGCAGTTCTATGCCTTCGATGCCAACATCGGAGCGGCGTTGCGGTTCGCCAATTTCCGCGACGAGCATGTCTATCCACTTTATGACTTCACGTGCATCAACAGCCTTGTCACGGGGCGTTTCGATGACGTGGTGATGGGGGAGGCTGACAGTACGGCAACATACAAGTTTGCTTTCGACCATTGCATGCTGCGCACACCGGCCATCGACGATACTGTCAACGTGCGCGACGTGATATGGGAATTGCCGGAGGACACTGTGGGATGTGGGGCGAAGCATTTCAAGAAAATCGACCATGATATGCTCAGATATGACTTCCGCCTCGACTCCCTCTCCACTGCCATCGGAAAGGCGAGGGCCGTCGAGACGCTGCCACTCGACCGAAGGGGGGTGCCGAGGGACTCGCTGCCCGACATCGGATGCTACGAATACGTGAAAGAAGACTTGTAATAACCTTTGAAAATATGAAAAATATAGACCTTAAAATCACTGTGGAGCACTTCGCCTTGGAAGAGTTGAGTGCCGAGGAGCGACAACTTGTGGAGACGGCCATTGCCGCCACCCATAATTCCAACGCAAAATATTCTCATTTCCATGTTGGAGCCGCACTCCTCATGAGTGATGGTTCGGTGGTCATCGGAGCCAACCAGGAGAACGCCGTGTTCCCCTTGGGACTGTGTGCGGAGCGAACGGCGATTTTCGCCGCCCAGGCGCAGCACCCGGAACTGTCGATGAAAATGCTCGCCATCGCTGCACGTAATGAGGAGGGGTTGGTGAGGATGCCTGTCTCGCCGTGTGGCTCATGCCGGCAGGTGATACTCGAAATGGAGGAGCGATACCACCAACCCATACGCATCCTCCTCTATGGTACGGAGGGGGTGTATGCCGTGCGCTCCGTCCGCGACTTGCTGCCCCTGTGCTTTGTGGATGAGAGTATGAGGTGAGGGAGGTAGGTAGGACGCTGAAAGCGTCACCGCTCAGTAGCCGAGGTTACGAGCACAGCGAGCACCCTCGGATAGCATGCAGAAACTCATAGTATCGACCGTCGCCCATTTTATAAATGTAGCTTTAGGAATTACATGAAGTAATTCCCTACGTGCGCAATGGCCGATGGGTGTTAGGAATTACATGAAGTAATTCCCTACATTGGATGCCTGTTCTTGGCGTTGAACTCGATGTGCCTTTTTAGATTTTTCAAGGTGCGGTTGGATTAATTATGCAGGACGGCCTGTAAGGCCAACGAGATATCAGCCCAGGGCAACGCCCTGGGAATCCGTGATGTGCGACTGTCGCCCTGAAAGGGCAAAAGCTTTACCAATACACCATTCTTTAGCCCTTTCTTTCAACCGTACCTCGGATTTTTTTTGATGCCAGTAAATAACATAACCAATCGCCCCGCTCCATCATTGGAGCAGGGCGATTGGTTGAATATTTTAGAGGGTGTCCCACTTGGGTTCAATTTCTTCATCTTCATCTTCCCAGAGTTTGTTGAAATTGGCGTCACCGCTGCCGCCTGAGCCTGGGCCGCCGGGGCCGGGGCCGCCGGGGCCATCATAAGAGATGATGATGTCGAGGAAATTGCTTTCCAAAGCCATGGACTCTATTTCCGTTTCTGGTCTGAAATACGTTTTTTTCATTTTTTGGTTATTTTATGATGATACTAACGCGTTAACATATTATTTTATTTCACTACCACCTTCTTGCCATCGATGATATAGACACCCCTCTTCAGGTGCTCGTCGTTCACCTTGCGGCCTTGGAGGTCGTAAACTCCTTCTACCACCTTGTTGCTGGTTGTGACGCCGTCGATACCATCAATTGTTTCGTCATCAACGAAGAAGTTCACATTAGCAGATTTATTATTCTGTACATAATTACTTATCTTCTTGCTTGTTAAGATTCCTCTAAATCCTTTAAGTTTCAACTCTGCTCCTCGTTCAAGATAATAGAATTTATTATCGGAAAGATAGAAATGATTGTCATATTTCTCACCTTCATAGTTTGTTACATAAAAATTACCAGTAAAGTCATCTTGTCCAATGGAAACTTCAGGGTATTTAGCAGGACTAATATTTACAGTTTCCATGACAATGAATCTCTTGATGTCTTCAGATATTTTACTTCCAGGCTTGAAGATATATGGATGGTTGGCTTCAATGGCAGATGGTGTTACGCGACTGAATTTTACCGATATGTCCTTATCGCCATCTTCGTATTTGATTCCTTTGAAATCAGCAATTTCCACATCATCTCCGAAAACAGCTATCACTTGATCATTATCCATAGCGAATGGCAGACAGATGGTATTCCATTTCCCTGCTTTAATGGTGCGCTTCACCAAAACACCTCCTGTCTCAGCAGTTGCGATTGAGTTCTTGGTTTCGTTCTCCTCGTCCAAGATAGCTCCCCAAACATCGATGGTAAATCCCGTGTCTTCTTGGTGAAACGTAACTGAATGTTGGCCAGAAAAGGTGATTTTGGGGTCACCAGAGGCCTCATTACTACCCGTTGCTTTTGCAGTGGCAGTTTCACCAATTTCAAATGTTGAGTTCACTTCTTTGATGTAAATATCAATAAAAGGCCCATCCTTCATAAGTGCTCCCGTAGTAGATTTCCAAAGTAATCTACGTCTTGGCGATGCTGTGTAGGTCGCGATATCATCATTATTAATACTAGCTCCGTAATTAGGGTCCTGATCTGGATAAGAGCGTTTTTTAACTTCTCCCCTTTCATTTTCGCTAAACTCAAAACCTACCGGAAGGATGATGTCGCACTGCAAATCTCTGACTTCCTCTCCATCGCATGCAATAGATAGGGTGATAATTCCCTCGCCTCCCTTACTAACTTCTCCGGATAAGGTGAGCACAGGTTGCCCAGCCCATGAGCTTGTGCAAATAGCCATGAGCACCACAAATAAGCTAAATAATTTTTTCATATTCGTTTAAAATTTTAATTGTTTGTTCTCTATGTTAAAAAATGATTGATTGCTGTTACATACCGCTTTACAAGTCCATTCGTTTTGGAGCTTGCGCCCCGTCTGTCCTATTGTAATTCCTTGCTTTTTCCATAAGTATTTGACTATATGTGAATTGAATAAGAAATACCAGAGGATGATGCTTGTATGCAGTTGCTGGTCATCAAGAATGATTCCCTGATAAATTCTTCTCTATCCCTGTTTGTCGCAAAGAATGAGAAAGAGTTATTAACAGATTAATCTTATATAATGTGAATATTCGCATGCAAAGATACGAAAAATTATTTTTCCCCAATCATTTCCCCATCGTTTTTTTCTATATGTCACATTTTTTGTTTTAAGTCATTCTTTCACTTCCACTTGGCGGTTGAAGAGGTCTTGGATGTTGATGGTGGTGGGGATTTCGTGGCGGATGGTGTCACGTCGGAAGACCGAATGTACATCTGAGGCTTTTGCAGAAAGGCTGTCGTGTCGGACGGTTGTTTTCTCGGTCAAAAGGCTGTCGGAGGTGGAAACCTCGGCGGTGGGCGTTGGGTGGTTGCTTGCTGTGGTGCTGGATACTTCGACAGGTACTGCCGTGGTGTCGGCCACGTTCGTCTCAACTGCCAAGCTGCCTGGTGCGAGGGCCAGACTGTCTTGCGCGAGAGCAGTGCCGAAGTCCTTCTCGGTGAGGAGCGCCCCTTTCAGGTGTTGCTCGCACCCCTTCATCATGTGCGAGGTCTGATAGATGCGTGCCTGCATATCGGGTGTGTTGCGCAGAGCCACGTAGTTGTCGAGAGCCTGCCGGTAGTGGTCGCGAGCGGCGAGCCATTCCTCGGCAAACATGTGACACATTCCCAGTCGGTAGTGTATGTCGCCCTTCTCGTTCTCATAGCAGACAGTGAGTGCTTTCTCGAAAAAAGGTATCGCCTCAGCATACTGCTTCAGTTGGAAATGGCTTTCTCCGTCGGCGTAGTAATACACTGAGCGCTCGTGAGGTGCGAACGCCTCCAACTGCGGTATCGCCTCGTCGAGCAAGTGGCAGGCCTCCTCATACTCCCACTCGTAGTAATGGCAAATGCCCATGTAGGCATGGTAGCGTGGGTTGAGTGTGTATTCTTTGTCAAGGCGCTCGAAGATGAGCAGTGCCTCGTGGTATTTCCCGCTCTGGAAATACTCCAAGGCCATGCCAAGACGCTCGCTGTCCTCTGGTGGATGGGCCATGAAAGGCGCAGCCACCAACAAACCCATCAAGGCGACGAGAAACCATCGCCCAAGGCAAAGGGAATTATGCTTGTCGCTCATCGCCAGTTTTTTTATGGTTTATTGTTTTTTTTATAGTGGCTATAATTCCTATAGATACTATAAACCTCAAATCTCAAACCTCAAACCTCAAATCTCAAATCTCAAACCTCAAACCTCAAATCCCCACTCCTATTCCCCGGTGTAAAAGTCGATGACCTGGCGGATGACGCGGTCGCAGACTTTGCAGAATTCAGGGTTTTCGTTGGTGCGCATGCGGCAGTCGGGGCAGGGGCGATAGACACCTCTCGGGGAGTATCCCGCTCCCTCGAAGACACCGATGGTGGTGTTGGAGACTCCTTCTGCCGGGGTGGGCACGGGGATGCCGGGAGCAATGAGGTCCTCCCACTTGTTGTGGAAGTTTGTCAGCGTGGTGATGTTTCGCTCCCAAGGCTCGATGTCGTGTGGGTACATGGGCACTTCCTCCGTCTCGTAGGCATACTCATCGGCGAGGCCTGCGAAGCTGTGGCCGAACTCATGCACGACGACGGGTTTGAATTTCTCGTGGTGTGTCATGGAGAGGTTGTAGGAGTTGAGGATGCCCCCTCCGCCGTAGAGGTCGGTGTTCACCAATACGATGATGTGCTCGTAGGGTGTCCCAGCGAGCCAGTCGTGGAGTGTCTTCAAGTGAAGCGTGGTGAGGTAGCGGTCGCTGTAGAAGGTGTCGAAATGAGAGTGGAGAGCCGTCCGCTTCCACACGCCCTCGCGAGGAACGCTTGTCCCGCTGTCGCGAGAGGGGGCCTTCACCGCGACGACTTGGAAGCGGTGGCGCAGGGAGCGGAAGGGCTCGTGGGAGAAGAGGGCCTCCATCGCCGTGCGGCAGTCGTGGATGAAGGTGTCCATCTCGCTCTCGCGGTATCCTTCGGACAGGAAGGCGATGTGGATGCATCGCGTGCTGTCGGCCGGGGCCTGGAGGATGTCGTATGGGGTGACGCATGTCCATCCCGTATGGCGTATGAGGATGTCGCCCGGTGCCACGGTGTGTGTCATGGTTGCCATGGTGTGGCGACGGTTGTCGTAGAGCTCCACCGTGATGTCGGTGCTGTCGAGCGGCATGGGTGCGAGAAAGACATTCTGGAAGGAGCGGCGTGTCTGCTGGGCCTCCGGGTAGGAAAGCCATTCCTGGAAGAGGGTGGAGAAGGAGTTGCGGTAGATGACTTCGCCGCTGCGGTGGTCGCGCATCACCAACTGGCCATTGCCCTCCATAGGCACCTCTGACAGTCGGCGATGCTTGCCATGCCATCGGGGCACCTCGTGCATCTCGTCAAGGGAAACCTCGCAGCCGCCGGGTCCGCCGGAGAAGATGTAGTCGAGCCGCAGCGTGGCATCGCGGAACCATTGGTCGAAAGGTTGTCCGCTGCTCGTCGCACACCACAGAAGTGCGACGAGGGCCAAGGTGATTTTGCCTCTCATTTGAAATAATAGAGAAAGGTGGAGATGCCTTGCAGGGCCGGCTTGCGCTGGTTCTCTATCTCTATCGTGAAGTCTATCTCAACTTTGCAGATACCCCTCAGGTTTTGGATGTTGTGAAGCACGGTGCGCATGCGCACACGGCTTCCGGTGACCACCGGTTGGCCGAAGCGCATCTTGTCCATACCGTAGTTGACAAGCATCTTGATGTTGTTCACCTTGATAATCTGGGCCCAGAGATGTGGCAGCACGGAGAGTGTGAGGTAGCCGTGGGCGATGGTGCTTTTGTATGGACTTTCCACCTTGGCCCTCTCCACATCGACGTGTATCCACTGGTGGTCGAGCGTGGCATCGGCGAAAAGGTTGATGCGCTCCTGGTCGATGGTGAGCCAGTCGGAGCAGCCAAGTTCTTCTCCCAGGTGGGAGGCGAACTCATCGTAGGAATTGACTATGAGCATGACGTTTTCTTTTTTATGGTTTAAAGGTGGGCGAAGCACAGCACCGCCCTTTCCGACTGCAAAAGTACGAATTTTCCGCCATAATCCCCTTTTTTCTGAAAAAAAGATGTAAAGCCTACGGCACGACCCTTGACTTACTGAAGTGCGCACGGAAAGAATGCCTTGCCACACTTGTAAACGTAAACCTTAACGCTTCATCAAAAATCGCAGTTTATTGTCAAAAAACAAAGACGAAAATGCGGTTTTTGATTTTTTAACACTTTAAACTAAAAAAATCCAATTTTAGGACTCATACTTTTGCGAAAACATATTACTTAAGTTTCGGAAGTAAAAATAGTTTAAAGAATTTGTAGAAAAAAGTGGTTTGAAGTTTCTGTTTTTACAGAAATTATTTGTATCTTTGTATCGGTAAATAAAACATACAAAACACTTCAAACCATGTGCAAAGTTACAAAAATTTTCTCGGAAGTCGCCTCTTTTTTCAGAAAAGATGACGGAAACAGTGCAATCGGAGCAATTTTGCTTATGTTGAAGAATGTAAAATTTAATTTGCGCCCACTTGGTTTTGAGAAGCCGAAGCCCAATTGCCTTTACCCTGCACTGTGTATCCTCCAACTGTTGCTGATGTTCCCCATGTTCACCGTCTCCAATCCTTCCCACTATGCGGACTCGCCACTTTTCAAACTTGTGAGCTGCCACAAGGACGTCTTCTATGATTTCCTTAACAACGGTCGGACAAAATGGCGCAAGATAATGTACTATATCAATTGTCAGCTGTGGACGAAGATAACCGTTCGGAGCGATTTCAAGAAACGCAGCCTCCCTACCGTTCTCATATTTGACGACACGGACATCATCAAGGCCAGCAACGCAATAGAGATGGTGAGCAGGATATTCTCCCATGTGACGCATAGTAAGCACTGGGGCTACAAGGGTCTTTTCTGCTGCCTCTCCGATGACATCAGCCAATTGCTGATGGACTTCTCACTCTGCCGGGAGTACAAGGAGGCCGATTTTGGTCTCAATCGCAGGCAGTCGGCTCACCAGTACAAGGCCGCGGACGGCGAGGACAGTGAGATTGCCAGCCGGAAGAAGGAGTGTGTCATGAGCAAGATAGAGCTGATGAAGGAGATGATCAAAAGGTGCATCAACCACGGGATCCATTTCGAGTATGTCCTTTGTGACAGTTGGTTCACCTGCACGGACATCGTCAACTTCGTGAGAGGCCTCCACGGCAAGGACTATTTGGGCATGATAAAGATGTCGAAGACGAGGTACGGCTACAAGAAAGGGCTGTTTACGGCCAACACGTTGGCTGCCAAACTTTGGAAGGAAAAGGAAAGGCACAACAGGATGTTCGGGTACACATACATGGTGGCAGATGTGACGTTGGACGGGAAACCCGTAAGACTCTTCTTCACAAGAAGGAACAAGAATGACAAGTGGCGTGCATACCTTACCACCAACATGAAACTGGATTTCAAAAAGGCATTCAGGATTTACTCCATGAGATGGGCCATAGAAGTTTGCAATTATGCAAAGCATATCGTTATGTAAAGTAACCGCATAAAGTGTATTGTGTTACAGATGATTACGTAATTACTTTACCGTTAGGCTTTACATAACGATATCTACTTTTAGTGCTTGAGACTGTCCAACCAATCCAATAAGTCTTGGTTGTTCTCCCACTCCCGTGACGATTTAACCTCGGGCAAAACATCCTGATACGCTCTCTCAAGAGCCTCTCGTTTTTGTTTTGAGTCTGCCCTTGCATAGATATCAGTCGTCTGCAGAGATTCATGTCCAAGGATAGATTTGATATAAACCAAATTGACACCAGACTGTAACAGAGCCATTGCCCGGCTGTGGCGGAGAGTGTGGCATGAGACATTCTCTGGGATTAGACTTGGATTCTGTATCCGAGCCATATCTACATACCTTTTGAGGATAAACGTGACACCTGCTCTAGTGAGTTTTTCTCCGCGTGAGTTGAAGAAGAGGGGATTCTTTCTACTTTTATCGTCATTCAACCGATACACGTCTATGTATTTACGCAGTATTGTGAGTTGTTCCTCAAAAAGGGGCACTATTCTTGTTTTCCGTCCCTTGCCGTAAATGCTTATGGAATACGGTTTGGAGGATATTCTGAGCGACTCAGGCATGAGATCGATGAGTTCCTGCACTCTGCAACCTGTTTCATACATCAACCCGAGCATCGCTAAATGGCGAAGGCCTTTCCTGCTTTTGGCGTCAGGCTGCTCAAGCAGAAGCCTTATCCCGTCAAGCGTGAGATAATTAAGTATTGGACTTTCTTTCTTCATCGCTTTGATTGATGTTATCTTCTGCCATTCATCCATCCTTCCGACATCCTCATACTGCAGATAATAAACGAACGAGTGGATGGCGGCAAGCCTATAGTTCCTCGTAGCGATACTGCATTTGTGCTCATATATCAACCAGTCCAAGAACTTTTGGATGTTTTCCCGGTTGAGTTTGTTCAAAGTGAACTTCTCAACTTTTATAGAGAGTACATTCCTATAATAGCAGACAAGCTGAACGAAGGCCTCACGATAGGATTCTATCGTATTTGGACTGAGATTCCTCTCATGAGGAAGATAATATGTAAAGAACCTGCCGAGATGCCTGGCAAAATCAGTATTTGTTTTCATTAACTTCATCCTTAAGATGTTGGAAGACGATTCTATTCGCATCGGAGCACTGCTCTTCTATCTCAGGGAACTCGGTTATCATCAGGCGGACATATTTTTCTGTGGCTGATATGCTGGCATGCCCCAAGCAGACTGACAAGATAGGCAATCCGGCATAGACATCCATGCCATTGGCAACCATCTGCCTGAGGGCATGACAAGCCCAGGTGTGTCTTGCATCATGAACGCGGGGACCATGATGATTGCCCATATACTTGATGCCGCATTTCTTGTATATCGACTTGAAACGAGCAAGTACAGTCGCTGCGGTAAGCGGTGTTCCGTCCAGCTTGACAAAATAATAAGCCTCTGGATGACTTGCACCGTTGACCGGCAGCATGGCACGATATTTCTCATATTGTTCCATGACAGCCTTCAGGCTCTTGCAGACGGGGACGACCCTTTCCTTCCCGTTCTTGGTTTTCCTCAACAAGATAAAACCTTTGTCGAGATGCACGTCGCGATTGCGGATTGACAGTATCTCCGCTATTCTAGCTCCGGTACTGAAGAGAACCCTGACCAGGCACGGCATGGCGAACATAGTGAGGTTCATGTGCGCGTCGTACATGCGTTGCCTGTCACACTCCGCAAGAATCCTCGATATCTCATCGTCGGTGAAGATGTAAGGCTGGAAGGAGGACTTCGAACTGGCGTGTCTCGGCAGGCGGGTCACGAAGCACTTGCAGCCGTTGGTGTTCATATACTTAGCCAACTGGGACCATACAGAGTATTTGGCATAGAGCGTGCACGGGCAGTCGTTGAGCCTTGTCGCCTTCCACGCTTCAATCAGTTCCTCTGTTATCACAGGTTCCGTCAGGCCATGATCGTTGGCAAACATGTCGATCTCATTCAGTATCCATTTCTCGCGCAGATTGTTGAAGCCTCTGGCTTCCTTCATGGCGACAAAGCTGTTCATGTATGGAGCCAATGCACTTTTGTATTCGAACTTCCTAGACATAGAAAGCACCTCCTTTCTGCATGTAGAAGTCGTCACTGACGGGAGGGACATCCAATGCACACTTCATCAGCGAGTTCAGATCGATGCGAAGATAGTTCATGGTAACTTCCGTGCTCGCATGCCCTAACGATTCGGATATAACCGGATAGCTTGTTCCGTCTTCCAGCAGACAACATGCAAGGCTATGGCGCATGGAGTGGGGGCCATGATGACGGTGCCTCGTATCCACGCCCGAGCCCTTTACCAAACAGCTTACAGCATTGTTTATCGAACTCCGTGACATGGGTCTATATGGAGCACGCTCGGAGAGAAAAACATTATGGCTGTCAGATTTTCGGCGCCCATTCTTCAGATAGTCAAGTATTGCATTGCCTACATCTGCCAGAAGGGGCAGTTCTATAGGCTTGCCTGTCTTGAATTGGGTTAGTCTTATGACATTTTCTTTCCAATGGATGTTTTCAAACTTGAGTTCTGATATATCAGAAGCTCTCAGCCCCAGTCTGGTAGCCAGTAACAGCACTGCATAGTTGCGTTTGCCTACAGCACTGCTTACGTTGACGGAAGTTTCTATCTTGACGACTTCCTCCTTGCTGTAATAAGAAGGTATGCGCTCCTTGCGCCTTACGCTAACTCCTTTGAGCACATATTCAAAATCCTTTTGAATGACATGGTTCTCATACAGATATTTCATGAACACATGCAGGCTGCCGATGCATGTCCGCAACTTATAACCATTACGGAACTTGATAATATGGTGCTCTTCTATATCCTGTACGCTGGCGATTCCCTCTTTGTCAAGGAAAGAATTGAATCGGCTCAAATACATCCGATGATCCTTTATGGTGATTGCGGAACGTCTGATGCTCTTCATATAAAGCAGGAACTTCTCGATTTCTTTGCCAACGCTTCCGGTCAGAGGATGAACAACGGGAGTGAAATTTCGGAGTTTAATCTCACCGCCGCTCAAAATGTCGTTGAGGATGCTTACGCTCCTCATCATCTCACGCTCCTGATGGCGGACTTCGCCATTGTAGTTGCAAGTCTCCATAAAAGCCTCGCCTACGTCAGGAGTATAGTCTTCCAAGGCCATCAATTCCATAAAAGGAATGATGCCGCAACGCCAGTAACCTTTGTATTTATCGATGCGGTTCTTCGTGTAAGCCGCATTCTCTAGATAATTGGTACATTTGGCAATCAATTCTTTGATTTTCATAAACGTGTCGTTTTAGTTCGAGCATATGCTCATAGCTATAACGAGGAACGCTTATGTAAAGTGTTTATGTAAAGTAAAACAAGAAACAGCTTTGAACATCTATGTTTGAGCCACTTTGAAAAGAACGAATCTGCGGTTACTTTACATAACGATATGCTTTACATAATTGCAATTATGTAAAGCTTTACATAATTGCAACAAAGAAGAGAAGTCTCTTCTCGGGATGGACAAGTGCCAGTCCAGACATTTCGCTGCACAGATTGCACATGTCTCCATCACGTGTCTCCAGTACAACATCCTGTCCGTCACGAAAAGATTTTCCGACTACGAAACCACTGGTGAGCTCTTTAGGGAGACAAATGAAGATGCCTTGGAGTTGACAATCGCTGAGCGAATATTGGAATTTATCATTGACATAGCTGCAAAAATGGAGGATGAATTTGGTTGCGATACAGAAAAAATCATCTACAACCTGATTAACAAACCTGACAGCAAAATTCTGTTTATAAAGATTTATGAAAAAGTGATAGCTTGACAACAAGTCATGAAATTTTACTTCCGAAACTTAAGTAAAATCCGTTGACTTCACCAACGCCATTTTCGACCAGCCAACAGAAGCACAACTCACTGCCAACGAAAGTCATTGCCCGCAGTATTTCACAGCAGACGAGAAGAAGGCTCTCGTGACCGATATGAACTTTACTGCTCTTGGCATCACCACAATGAATTCGATCAAGTTGCCTACCGATGCGTCTCAAAAGGTCATCCCTGCCGACTTTGTTGGCTCAGATATTAGGATTCAAGAGATTTGCATCCCTTCCAATTTCCAGTACATCATGGATCGAGCTTTCAATGCTTGCGGACCACAACTTGCCCACATCTACACCACTGCAGATGAGAATGACCTCGGACTTGTTGAAATAGCTGTTGACAATGGATGGGATCTCACTGCCACACCGGCTTGGGGCTCTTACACCATTGCCTCTACTGTGAAATATATTGCTGTGGGAGCTTTCGACACCAATACCACCTGCCCGGTCAACAATGTATATGTGTTGGCAAAGATTGCTCCGGTTTGCGAGCCTTATGCTTTCTGCAGTGTGAAACTTGTAGGTAACAATGGCTTCACAAATGTTTCCCCTATCTGCCGTGATAATTATATAAATAATGGCAATTGGATTGCTGTCCTCCATTTCCCCAATGCTCTCAATGACGAGGCAAAGAAACTCTATACCGATATTGACCGTGATTATTGGTATGTTGATGAGACTGGCGCCGTGGATGGTGATGGCAACCTCTTGACATGGCCATGCCGCAGCGAGTTCATGCGCTCACTCAACCAGGCCAACCTTGGTTACACTTGGAAAGATTGGGACGATCGTCGCATCATTATCGAAGGGGACAATAGATATGGTCAAGTGATTGTGACAGGTATCGCCAATCAAGATTGGACATCCACCACGGAAATCCAGACAGTCAAAAGTGGTAAATATGAAGATACAGGTGTGGCTTGGAATGAAGATGCAGGTGCAAATACTAACGTCACCGACCAGCACGCCGACTGCACCAACTGTGGCTTCGCTTCGTATATCGGATGGCACCAATTCTTGCTCGCACAGCCAGGCTATTTCTATGAGAAGCAATCCAAGAAATACAAGCAGACACCTTATTATACTTTCTGCATTCCTTACGATATGACATTGGCTGAATTGCAGGCATTCTTAGGTGTTCCTGAAGGGGTCGATCCCAACCACATGGATGGAGAATTTCCTGAGGTTCGTACACTCCGCCACGTTATCCGCTACCCAGAGGCAACTACGGTGGATGGAAAGAAGAAGACGGAGAACCTTGTCTCCATCATCATCTCCAAAGACCTTGTAGCCAATCATTCTGACGTGAAGACCTACGGACAGACCAACACCAAGCAAGAGGCTGAATTGGTGAGCATCACACGAAAGAAGGGCGATGCTGACGTCTATGTGAAGGGTGGCTATCCCTACATCGTGAGAGGGTGGATACCTGAAGCAGAGACCTTGCCCGAGAACCTGGCCAAATATGTGTTGGCAAAGGGTATGTATTATTTCACCACATACGACCTCGGCAATGTGGCATTCGTCAATGGTGGCGAGGTCACCAGCACCGGTCTCTATGACCGCACCACCTCAGACGGCTTTGTGGCCATGCCTTACTTCAACCACACCGTGGATGCCTATGACTATAAAAACAAGAATTTCTATGGTGAGAGGGATGAGGCAAACATCAAGTACAAAGGCAAGGATGGCAACACCTACGACCTGGATTACAAGTACAACTTCTGCGGTCGTTATGAATCAGGTAGGGTTTTCAATCCTCAGTACTCCTACTACATGAACAGCAGTGGTGCTTTCAAGCGCTGCACCACCCCCGAAGATTCAAGGTGGGACATCTACAACTGTATCATCACTCACCATGGTGAGGGCATGCCACTCTCCATCCTCATCTCCGAGGCTTACAACTGGCGTTCCACTTACATCAAGGAGCTCAACGACCACGTGTGGGCTGGGCAGTATGGCGAGTATGACGAGAGCGAGATTGGTGAAAGCGAGTCGCCGGAAAGCGGTTCAGGTGAGACCAACTTCATCGTGCTCTTCGACGAGGACATCGAGGGTGAGATGACCGACGGCATCGTCAACACAGAGTTCATCAAGTCGCTGGCAGGCGACAGCAAGGTGTATAACATCAATGGCCAGTTTGTTGGCACCAGCATCAATGGTCTTGCCAAGGGTGTGTATGTCGTCAACGGCAGGAAGTTCGTAGTAAAATAAACGTAACATCAGCAGCTGGCGGTTTTCGCCGCCGGCTGCTTTCAAAGAACATTATATCATGCAAATTTACAAGAAGCCCGTATTTGAGGTGTGCAAGTTGAACGTGGAAGGCAACTTTATGGAAGAAGGACAATCTGACTTCGAGGTTATCTGGGAAGACGGCAATAAAAATGTCATAGCCGATTTCGAAGATGACGGTTCCCTGCCCACCTCTCACTCTCTTTGGGACGAATAAGTTCCATTTTCATTTTTATTTAGCAAGTGGCGACGGGCGAACTCGTTGTCACTTGCTTTGTTCATTTTTGTCAACACCCCCTGATTTATGCCACATTTCATCATCCTTTTCATCTTCCTGTTGTCATCCACCACGTTGTTCGCCGCACAGACCGATGACATCTCCACATACACCGGTACCGACCATTTCGTCTATGACACCACCTCGCGGCAGTGGTACGCCCTTAACAACCTCGGACACTATGAGCCATGGGGGGTGGTGGAGGCCGTAACACGTCTCGCCACTGCCACCACCTACGAGGGGAAGTATGTGCGCCAAGGCCGGAAACTCTACCTGTATGCCAACGGACGCTGGACATTGCAGCCCGTAGAGGCCTTGCGGCAACCCGCACTGGCTGATGGGGTGTATGTCGTTGATGCTGGCGGTCGCTGCCTGACACTTGATGATTGGGAGACTTTCACGCCCCGTCCCTCCGGCGTGGCTGTGGTGGACGGTGGCAAGGGCTTTGTCGTAGCTCCTCGTGTTTTCTCCTTGAACAAGTTTGCGAGCCTCGCTGCCACGGCGGCAGACATCACCTGTTCCGCCACGGTCGGTGACGGCAAGGGTGGAGTCCGGGCCACACAGGACTTGGTGCGCACCCTCGACGGTAGTGCCATCGCCGCCACTGCCTGCTCCAACTACCTTTTCACCCATGGCGAAAAGGGGTTCCTTCCTTCTGCCACGGAGGCACAACTTGTGTTCGCACAACATGGCGAGGAGGTGGAGGAGGCTATGGCGACCATCGACGGATGGGCCATCGATGAGTGGGAGGCTGTGGCCACAGCCACCATGCAGACTCCTCTTACTTTGTGGTCTTGTTCCTCTCAAGGCATCCTTTCCGGCACAGACATCAACGCGCCCTGCCAGGTCATCCCCTTCGGCATCCTGCCTTCTGTCTGTTTCGCCGACCCATATCCCGCGGCTCCCGACGAGGGG
>Ga0129307_1001695_pt1 | contig 21613 bp, 20 predicted proteins | sample P1105metagenome_FD_94437 | JGI IMG/M metagenome (GOLD analysis project Ga0129307, IMG submission 94437) | Capybara group fecal microbial communities from Wisconsin, USA - P1105 metagenome | ecosystem: Host-associated > Mammals > Digestive system > Large intestine > Fecal | place: USA: Wisconsin... | reverse complement strand
CTGTCGGTGCAGTTCAGTATACGCTCGTAGGAAGCCTTGTTCTGCTCCATCAGTTCCTGTGAGAAATTGAGCGGTGTACGGTACTGTGCGCTGAGCATGAACAGACGAAGCACCATGGGATCATACTGTGCGGTAATATCCCTTACCGTGAAGAAGTTGCCGAGAGATTTGGACATCTTCTCGTTATTGATCTTCAGGAAGCCGTTGTGCATCCAGTAATGGCAGAATTCCTTACCGGAGGAGCATTCGGACTGTGCGATCTCATTCTCATGATGCGGGAAGATCAGGTCTTCACCGCCGGCATGGATGTCGATCGTCTCGCCGAGGTATTTCTGGCTCATGACTGAGCACTCAATATGCCAGCCCGGACGGCCTTCGCACCACGGTGACTCCCAGAAAGGCTCCCCTTCCTTCTTCGGCTTCCAGAGCACGAAGTCGTTGGCGTTGCGCTTCTGCTCTTCGCCGCTGACCTTGAGGTCTCTCAGGCCGGACATCATCTCATTCATATCCTTATGGCTCAGCTTGCCGTATCCGGGATCGGTCTCGACCGCGAAATACACAGTGCCGTCTTCCGCCACATAGGCATGTCCCTTATCGATCAGTTGCTGGATCATACGGATCATACCGTCGATCTCCTTGGTCGCCTGCGGGTGTGTGGTCGCCGGCTTGATGTTCATCGCAGCCATGTCCTTCTTGCACTCCTCAATGTAGCGCTCGGAGATCACTTCGGAACTGACGCCTTCTTCGTTTGCCGCCTTGATGATCTTATCATCGACATCGGTGAAGTTGGAAACGTAATTGACGTTGTATCCCTTATATTCCATATAGCGGCGGAAAGTATCGAACACGATCATCGGACGGGCATTGCCGATATGGATCAGGTTGTATACGGTCGGGCCGCATACATACATGCTCAGTTTGCCTTCCTCGATCGGCTTGAATTCGACTTTTCTTCTCTGTAAAGTATCAAATATCTTCATCCTGTTTCTCCTTCGTTTCCCAAATATCCGCTCAGCGGATCTTTATCACTGTACACACCGCATGCGCGGCGATCCCTTCCTGCCTTCCGGTAAAGCCGAGTCCCTCCTCGGTCGTTGCTTTTACACTGATCTGATCCTCACTGATCCCGAGCACCCCGGCGATCCTTTGCCGCATGGTAGGTATGTGCTCTTTCAGTTTCGGCCGCTGGCAGATCACTGTTGCGTCTATGTTGCCCGGCGCATATCCTCTTTCTTTGAGGATCTCACCCACAGCCGCAAGCAGTACGGTCGAATCGGCGCCGAGGTACCGGTCGTCCGTATCCGGAAAGTGTTTTCCGATATCACCGGCCGCGACTGCGCCCAGAAGTGCGTCCATCACCGCATGCAGCAGCACGTCCGCATCGGAATGTCCGTCAAGTCCCAATTGATACGGGACCTCCACACCTCCGAGGATCAGTTTTCTTCCTTCTGTGAACCGGTGCACGTCATAGCCGTGTCCGATACGTATATCCATACGATCGCTCCTTTATCGCAGCACGTGCAGCTGCTGCTGCACACAGCGGACATCCAGATCTGTCTGGAACGGCAGGATCTCGCCGTCAGTATGGACCGGAAGTCCCCTGTCCACGTGGATATGTGCTTCGCGGCACTGGAACAGCCGCACGCCTCTCCGGCTCTTGAGCCCCTTCCATCGGCCGCTGCACAGGACCGGAATCAGCGCAAGCTTGTTCCTTCCGCTTACAACACAGATCTCCAGCATGCCGTCTTTGGGATCCGCATAAGACGCAAAGCGGAAACCGCCGCCCTCAAACGGATGGATATGGGATGAAATGAACAGGATGTTATTGAACTCCACTCTCCTGTCACCGTCCAGGATCACATATCCTCTCGAAGGCTTGGACAGGATAAACTGCCGGGCTCCTTCCAGGACGTAGCTGATCTTGCCGGCAGGGTTCCGGCCCTGCTTCATCCTCATCTTTTCCAGTCCGCCGCAGACTGCCGCGTCATATCCGGTCCCGGTGCTGTTTATGAACCGCCGGACAAGGCCGCTCTCGCCGCAGGTAAGCACACCGTAATCCAGTGCTTCCACACGTCTGTCCTTTGCAAAACCTTTGATCACACGCACAGGATTGCTGTTGATGCGCATGCTCCGCGCAAAGTCATTGCCTGTTCCGGACGGTATATACCCAAGCGTTATCGGGGCCTGCATGTTCAGCCCGTTCAGGACTTCATTCATTGTGCCGTCGCCACCGACCGTGATCAGGTCGAACGGCTCCGTACAGGCGCCCGAAAGTTCCCGAGCCTTACGGGCGGCATCCCCGGCTGCTGTCGTGAAAAAGATATCATAAGGAAGGCCGTTTCTGTCCAGAAAGGCCTTCACACGATTCCATTTCTTTAAGCCCTGCCCTCTGCCGGCATTGGGATTTACAATGAAGTAGTATTTCATGCCATGATTTTATACCACATTGTCACGCTTTTCAACTCAAATCGCCGAAACGCCTTGACTCTGTGTCTGCTCCGATATCCGGATTTTATTCGTCCAGCAGGTACGGCAGGAAATATGCCGCCTGCTTGTACCACCAGGGCCAGTCATGATTGACATCTTCTCCCCAGTAGTCGACCCATATATGAATGCCCAGTTCGCGGAAACGCTCATCGAGGAACCGGGTGCTCCACGGCTCTTCCCAGGCGCCGAGTCCGACACAGACAACGCCTTTATGACGGTTGTATTCTTCGATGAACGGGTGCCCTGCCGGGAAGTTGGCCATATAATCCGTCGGTGAATTCTGATAGACGACCTCATCCATATAGTCGCCGAGGAAGAACGAGGCATTGTATACACCGCTCAAAGCCATGCAGCGGTCGAAGAGGTCCGGAAAACGCAGATATAGATTGAGTGCATGCGTGGCTCCCATGGAACAGCCGAACGTCATGATTCCCGGATATCCTTCCCATCCGTTTTTCTCGTTGACATAATTCCGCATGAACGGAACCAGTTCCCTGGTAATGTAATCGATCCAGCGCTCATGCAGGCGGATACGCTGATAAGGATCCCCCTGTTTGTCACTCCAGGTCTCGGCATCGATCGTATCGATCGAAAAGACGATGCACTGTCCGCTTTCGATCCAGTCCGCGAAGACATCGGTCATGTGGAAATTTTCAAAGTCCCAGAAGCGGCCGTCCTGGCAGGGAATAAAAAGGACCGGTCTTCCTGCATGCCCGTAGATCTTGACCGGCATGGTACGGGAAAGGTTCTCGCTGTACATTTCAAAATAATTCGTTTCCATTTCGTCCGCCTTTCTTAAAGCTCATAAAACAGGGTCTCCATAAAAAACGGGATCTGCCGCTCCCATGAGGCTTCACAGTGTGAACCCCCGGGCACAATACGGCTGTCCAGATATATACCTTTTTTGATCAGTCTGCCGCAGATATCTGCATAGAGCTGCTTGCTTCTCAAAGAATGCATCTCTTCGGAACCATTGTCCATATACAGGACAGTCGGTTTGACCACGGCATGCCGGATCATCTCGCGGATCTGTGCCGGCGAAAAAAGGAGTGACGGCGAGAGTGCCGCGCCGCGTGAAAAGACATCATTATATTCAAGCACCGCGTAAAGTGTCATCAGGCCGCCCATGGAGCTTCCGCTGATAAAAGTGTGGTCCCGGTCCGGGATCGTCGGAAAATGAGCATCGATATAGGGTTTGAACTCATTGACGAAATAATCCATCGTCAGTTTCCCGCGGCCGGTGATCATCGGTCCCCGCCGGAACTGAAAGTCAAACGGCGAATACTCGGACAGCCTTCCGCCGCAGGGATCCGTTTCATCATGATGGCTGCACTCCACTGCCGCCACGATAAGCGGGATATGATTCTCTTCCAGGTATTCCCTGATGCCCCAGGATTTGCCGTAAGTGGCATCCTCATCAAAGAAAAGATTCTGCCCGTCAAACATATATAAAACCGGAAACCGGAGGTCGGGATCCTCCTCCGCTTCATCCGGTACATAAATATACGCGTTCCGGACCTCGTCACCGGTCAGTTCCGGAAGCTCAACTTCCCACTGGTCATACATGATATGCTCTCATCCTTCCTTCGGCAGTTTTCCGGCTGCCTGTCAAAATGCATTATACCACATATCGTTCCTGCAGCGGACACGAACTTGAGAGCATCGTTGTCATCTGCTATAATCAGATGAGGGGGAAACAGCTATGATCAATCTTTCGTATGATATAGATAAACTTGAGTATCTGATCGCGCAGGTCATGCCGGAAGAAGAGGTCCGGCCGTGGATCAGGGCAAACCGCAAGGCTTTCACGGATATGCTGGCATATTACCAGTGTGCAATGAATGAAGTCGAGACCCGATTCCGCATCCTAAGCACGACGCTGTCACTGGAGTTTGATCACAATCCGATAGAATCGATCCAGACCAGGATCAAAACGACCGAGAGCATGATCGAAAAGATGCAGCGAAGAGGCTTTCCGTTTTCGATCGAAGGCATTGAAAACAACATTTATGATGTTGCCGGCGTACGTGTGGTATGTTCATTCCCGTCGGATATCTATATGCTTGCCGACGCTTTTCTGCAGCAGGACGATATCCACCTGATCGCACGCAAAGACTATCTCGAAGCGCCGAAGCGCAATGGTTACCGGAGCCTTCACCTGATCGTGGAACTGCCGATATATCTGCATGACCGTAAGAAATACGTGAAGGTCGAGGTCCAGCTCAGAACGATCTCACAGGACTGGTGGGCGAGCCTTGAGCACAAGATCAAATATAAAAAATCCATTCCGGCCGACGTTTCTGCGGAACTCGGGGAAAAGCTCCTGCACTGTGCGGAGATCGCTGCCCGGCTGGACCATGAGATGGAACTGATCTCCATCAAGGCCGCACTGTATACGGAGGAGCCCCCACTATGATCAAAGAGGAAGGAATCATCTATGGCATGGTATGACGAAGCCGTTTTTTATCATATTTATCCTTTGGGACTGACCGGTGCACCCGATCAGAACACCTACGAAGAACCTGTTCACAGACTGCGTTCCGTTATCCCCTGGATCACGCACATCCGTGATATCGGCTGCAATGCGCTCTATATCGGTCCGCTCTTCGAGTCCGTCGGACACGGCTATGAAACAACTGATTACAGGAAACTGGATTCACGTCTCGGTACAAACGAAGATCTGACGGAATTTGTCCGGCTCTGTCATGAAGCCGGCATCAGGGTGATCCTGGACGGCGTCTTCAATCATACGGGACGGGACTTCTTCGCATTCCGTGAGACCCGTGAAAACCGTGAAAACAGCCGTTATCAGCACTGGTACTGCAATGTCAACTTCTGGGGCAACAACTCATTCAATGACGGGTTTTCCTACGACACCTGGCACGGTTATGACCTGCTTCCCAGACTGAACCAGCGCAATCCCGAAGTACGGGACTATCTGCTCGATACGGTGCGGTTCTGGGTCAGTGAATTTGATATCGACGGTCTTCGTCTGGACGCGGCAGACGTTCTGGACTTTGAGTTCATGCGAAGCCTGCGGGGACTGACCGACACTCTCAAGGCGGACTTCTGGCTGATGGGCGAAGTGATCCACGGCGACTACGCGCGCTGGGCCAATGAGCAGACTCTTCACTCCGTGACGAACTACCATCTGCACAAGGCGCTCTACAGCGGACATAATGATCACAACTACTTTGAGATCGCACATACGGTGCGCCGGCAGATCGACATGGGGATCACCCGCAATATCCGTCTCTACAGTTTTGTCGATAACCACGACGTTGAAAGGATCCATACCAAACTCCGCGAGAAGGCGCACTTTCTTCCGGTCCATATCCTGCTTTATACGCTGCCCGGCATCCCGTCGGTTTATTACGGTTCCGAATTTGCGATCGACGGACATAAAGAGCGTTATTCCGATGCTTCCTTACGTCCCTGTCTTGATCTTGAGGAACTGAAAAGCCGGCAGGATACGCCTGTTGAGCTTATCACCAGACTCGGACAGATCCATGCGGCGCTGCCGGATCTGTGGTACGGCGACTACCGGGAACTCAGCCTGACCACGACCGCGTACGCCTTTGCGAGAGGCGGCGTGATCGTCACGGTCAACAATGCCGGTGAACCGGCGTATTTTGACCTTGCCGCTGCTGACGGCGAATATAACGGCATGCTGAACGGCGGGAAGGTGAAGACGGAATACGGCAGGCTGCGGATCTCTGTTCCCGCAAACAGCGGCGAGATCTGGGCTGTTCAGGAGTCCGCTCAAAAAACGCCTGATCCTGAAAACAAATGAACAAAATCATCTTCGGTTTTGCATATCGTCCGGATCTGTAATATAATACCAGATAAATGCTGGCCGTTACGGTCACATCTGCCCCGCAATGCAACAATGTTTCACGAAGGAGTTAATGCAATGGCAAATTTCGTATACATCTCCCCCAACTTCCCGGATAACCACTGGAATTTCTGTCGCCGCCTGCTGGAGAACGGCATGAATGTCCTTGGTATCGGTGACTGCCCCTATGACCAGCTGAGCGGAGAGCTGAAAGCTTCCCTTACAGAGTATTACAAGGTCTCTTCCCTTGAAAACTATGACGAGGTCTACCGTGCTGTTGCGTTCTTTATCCACAAGTACGGCCGTATCGATTATCTTGAGTCCAACAACGAGTACTGGCTCGAACGGGATGCGCATCTCCGCCAGGAGTTCCATATCACGACCGGCTTCCAGCCGGAGGACATGCCTCCTGTCAAGTTCAAGTCCAAGATGAAAAAAAGCTACGAAAAGGCCGGTATCCCCGTTGCGCGTTTCCATATCGTAAAGGACCGCAAAGGCTGCCTTTCCTTCATTAAGAAAGTCGGCTGGCCGGTCATCGTAAAGCCGGATAACGGCGTCGGTGCGACCAGGACTTACCGCCTCAGCAATGAAGCTGATCTGGAAGAATTCTTTGAAACAAAAGATGATACCGTCTACATCATGGAAGAATACATTGACGGCACGATCAATTCCTATGACGCAATCGTCAACGGTAACGGTGAGCCGATCTTTGAAACGGGCAATGTCACCCTCAGCAACCTGATGGACATCGTCAATAAGGAAGACAGCGTTGCTCTCTATATCCGCGACAAGCTGCCGGAAGATCTCCGGACGATGGGCCGTGCCGCTCTCAAGGCTTTCGGAGTCAGAAAGCGCTTCGTCCACTTCGAATTCTTCCGCCTCAACTCCGACCAGCACATCGGAAAAAAGGGAGAACTGACAGCTCTCGAAGTCAACATGCGCCCGAGCGGCGGTATCAGCCCCAGCATGATGAACTATGCCAACAGCACGGATGTCTACAAGATCTGGGCAGATATGATCGCGTTTGACAAAACGGATAAGGCGACCGGTGACCGCAGCATCTGTATCTTTGCCGGACGCCGCGACAGACGTGACTATGTCATGAGCCGTGAGGATGTTCTCAGAGAGTACGCGGATCATATGCGTGAGGAAGGCCGTGTAGACCCGGCGCTTGCCACGGATATGGGCGACTACATGTTCATCGCCTGCTTTGACACGATCAAAGAAGTCAATGCTTTCCTGAAGAACGTCATGAAAGAAAAACCGGCCTCTGCTTCATAAATCACCGGCTGCGCCGCACGAACCTGAGGACATAATATAAGCGCTTTGATCCATAAACGGATTCAAAGCGCTTTTTTGAATTCTTTTTACTGGATGTATACAATGGCTGTCCTGCGTACTGCCGACACCACCCGGAGCAGGCCGGAATATGCAAGTCCCGCGCTGAACAGATCCACGAGAATACTCGGCGTCCCGAGAAATATCAGGCTGGCCCCAGCGATCAGCAGATTGCCGATGCCCTGGCAGACATCCAGCTTCCACATCGAAGCACCGTAGCCCTTTTCCCTCAGGCCTTTCCAAAGGTTGACCACGCCCCAGAAAACATGGACGGCAATGAGGTCGACCATGATATATATCCGCGGCTCATCTGTCAGGGTAGAACTGTATAAGCCGAAATCAAGGATGATGACCCCGAGGAACAGGATCGCTTTTCCGCCGACCATATGCCTCGCCATCGTCGCGTAGTAATACAGGTACTGGACTCCGATAGTGATCATGGAGATCGCCAGGATAGCTGCGATCATGATAAACCCTTCCTCCGGATGGCGTGCCAGAAAGATGGCGACAGCGATCATTATTGCACCGGCCGTCAGGTTGTTGATTCGTTGAAGCTTAGTCATAATTGATCATTTCACTTCCCGGTCCGCAGGTTCAGCAGTTTCTGAAAGTCCCTGATGCCCCTGAACCCTTTTTCCGCATAATCCACTGAGAAACCCGCAAGCAAGTTTCCGGATCTGAATATCTTGTTGGTCACCATGCTCTTCTGTGCAAGTGCAGCCAGAATGAATCTGCCGAGAAAAGTCCCGTCTTTTTCGGCTTCTTCCGCTTCCAGGTATTCTACAACATATCTGTCCTGATCGAAGCTCTCGATCTCATGTCCGGAGAGCTGCTCTCCTAATGCTTTCCAGTCTGCTGAAGCATCTGTCTGTCTGCATTCAAGGATCGAACGGATCTTTTCTTCGTACCCGGCAGCCGCATCCCAGTCATACTGGTCTGTATCAAAACTCTCCCTGTCGCCGTGCAGATACCGGAGCGCCCGGATCATCTGACAGAAAGCATGATAATAGTCGGAAGGGTTGTCCTTAATGATCTCCTCGTAATCTCCCCATGCAGGAAGATACCTGTAACGCATAAAACTGTAGTCCGGCAGATGGCCCGCCCTGCCATGACCGAGGTTCATGACGGAGTTCTCGCCGGTCTGCAGCATTGTCGCCGTGTATACGCCGTGAACGATATCATCCGGCGCAGACGGACTGGATTGAAACTTTACCCGGCGCTCCGTAAACGAAGACTCCCGGTCTTTGCATGGAAGAAGCTCATAAAAACAATAACCGGCAGTGTTGTTGATGACAAGCGAAGGTGTTCCGGCAAAGTAACGGTGCGCCCAGGTGTCCGCGAGGACATGCATTGCGAGGCCTGCTGCCGCTGTTCCCGAGCCGCGTGCCAGTTCCACCGTATCCTTCACCAGCTCCCCGTTCGGTCCGCAGATCAGGCGGTATTTGCTGCGGTACCTGCGGGAGGTCTTTACGGAAGGCTCCGCCTCAAGATCATAGGGCAGGAAATGGAAGGATGCCCAGATCCTCGTAATATCCTGCAGTCCATGGACATCCGTCCTCACATCCATAAGCTCCGTCTGCAGCTGTGTCGTCGCCGCTGCGCGCGGCGCACGGATGCCGACGAGGAACGTGCGGGAACAGCAGTCCGTAAACTGGGATGAAAATGCGATCTCCATGCATTCTTCATGCGGCCAGCCTGCCAGATATGCGGCACAGTATGTAGCATAATAATGAAAATCCAGCTGCATTTTTTTACCCCGCCTTATCCTGCTTACGGTACATTTGTTTCAGGCGTACGGCGGTGATGAGCATTTCCGCCAGTATGAACATGGAAGTGACATCCACCAGTGTCGCGGCATAACCGTCAAGAACATCATTATACGAACGTGAAAATGTCAAAAAGTCATTATAGACGCCCATAGCTGTCCACATTAACAGGACTACTGCCGCAGCTATATAAACATTCCCTTTTTTTCTGCCCGTGCCCTCCATAATGGCAGCCCGTCCGACAAAGACGCGCACAGCCAGATCAATGAGAAGCATTATGAAAACGATAAGATATACAAAGATCACGTCTTCTCTCGATTCAAGACCCAGCAGTTCCATCATTGCGCGGCTATTCAGCAGGAAATATGTCATGAATCTGACCAGACTCCAGATCCCGAAGGCGATCACCCCGCCGCCGGTCACGATCAAAGTATTCTGATATTTTCTCTGCTCTCTGTCCATCAATGAATGTACCCGATAATATATCCCGGTTTTAACTTTGCTGTTACCCATTATAGTACATCAGGCGCAAAATGGCACCCGTCTTTCCGTATTAATAAGCAGCACCTATTGGGCCACATGACATCTGTTATTAATAACGGCAATGAAGGATCGTTATTCCCGTAAAAAAACATGCCTCCCTCAGAACTGGAAAAACCCTGAGGGAAGCATGTCTGTCAGCTTATAAACAGTGTCTGCCGAAGTATCAAAATGACAAGGATGCCTCTGGAATGCATTTATCCCGTTAGCGGATGCCCGCAGCTTCCATTGCCTGCTGAATATCCGCAATGATATCATCAGCGGACTCCAGTCCCACGCTGAAGCGGAAGAAGCCAGGCTGGAAGAGCTTCGGATAGTGCGGCATCTTATCTCCGTTCTTATCATTGTAAACGATCAGGCTCTCGATATCGCCGAGAGAGACCGCATGAGTGATCAGATGGAGATTGTCAAGGAACTTCATCTTCTGTTCATCTGTGCCGTTTAAGTCAAAGGAGAGCATTCCTGAGTACTCGCCGTTTGCCATGTACTTGAGAGCCCTGTCATGGTTCGGATGGCTCTTCAGACCCGGATACCAGACAAAACGGGTCGCAGGATTCTGCTCAAGGAATTCAGCAACCTTCATTGCTACATCACTGTGCTGCTTCATACGAAGCGGCAGAGTGCAGAGGCCTCTTGCGATCATCCATGCATTGAACGGGCTTAAGATGCCGCCCAGGTTGACCATGGCAAATTCCTTGATCTGGTTGATCAGTTCATGACTGCCGAGTACGCAACCGCCAAGCGAGTCACCGTGTCCGTTGATATACTTGGTCATGGAATGGATCTCGAGATCAACTCCATGTTTCAGCGGGTAGATGCAGATCGGACCAGCAAAAGTCGCATCGCAGGAGACAAGTGCGCCATTCGCATGTGCGATCTTAACGATCTCATCAAGATCTGCAATGCCTGTGGTCGGATTTCCCGGCGTTTCAACATGGATCAGTTTTGTATTGGGACGCATAGCCGCACGGACTGCTTCTGTATCCGTGATGTCAAGCAGGGTGACTTCAATGTTATATTTCTCCGGAAGATACTTGCGGAACAGCAGGTTGACCGCGCTGTAGCAGACTTCGGAAACAATGACATGGTCACCGCTGCTCAGGAACGGGATGAATACTCCGGAAAGAGCTGCAACACCGCTGGCAAGGACGACTGCTTCCTCGGCTCCAGTAAGAGCACAAAGCTTGTCCTGCAGCACCATCTGGTTGGGATTGCGGTTCCGGCAGTAAATGTTGGAATTGATCCCTGCCCAATCGACCGGTGATCCGTCTGTCGGGATACGGTAATTGGAAGTCATATAGATCGGCTCATTGATTGCGCCAAAAGTATCATCCTTGCGTGCACCGCCATGAATGGCAAGTGTGTTGATAGAATAATCAGCAATGTTATTCATCCTGTATTTCCTCCTGAAAATGTCTTATGATCCAGCGGATGCAGTGATCCGGCTGTTATTGGTAACCAGTACTTAAAACGTGATTTACTATAGCCTGCAGAGCTGTTATCTATAGTAAATCACGTTCTGGTTAATTTGTAAAACAAATGGAATTGATGTTATTCATCAATATATCTGATCATTCAGTTGTTTCCCGGCGGATTCCCCACCGGTTCGGAGTTTCTTCATTTCATATTGTCCGGTGCTTTGTGCGCCTTTTTATGCGAAGTATCCAGTATTCCAGCAAACGTATCCATAAAACCGGTAAGCTGCGGCGTCAGGACTTTATTACGATGTGTCAGGATCTGGATATGCATCAGCTGCTCATAATCTTTTAACGGAATGAAACACACCATGCCGGCTGCAGCCATCTCCCGGATCGCATACTCCGGAAGCAGCGTCACGGAATTGCAGCCCGAAATCAGACGGGCTGCCATCCCGCAGTTTTCAAGTCGCAGTTTGATCCTGTCTTCAATACTGATATCATGAAACATCGGGTACAGCATCAGGTTGTACGGGGCGCTCTCTTCCATCAGTACAAAACTCTCTTCCATCAGGTCTTCAGCTGAGATCTCCTTTAGTTTTGCAAGACGATGCGAAGGGCTCACAACGATCCCTATCCGTACCGGGAACTCCGCCCTGATCTTCCAGTCACTCTGCGGCAGCTTCCTGTCGATCAGGCATGCGGCATCGATCACGTTTTTCTGAAGCATCGCCAGAAGACTGGCTGTGTTATCTACGACGGCATCCACCCGTACGTTTGGAAAACGCTCATGAAATATTGAAAACCCCGTCTCAAAAAAGACGTCAAAAACCGACTGACACAGACCGATCCGAACCGATCCTCCAAGCTCTTCATTTTCCTTCAGGGCATTACTCATCTGTTCAGAAAGACTGACGATCTGCTGAGCGTACGGCAGCAGATCCTGCCCTTGCTGTGTCAGTGAGACGCTTCTGCCGATCCTGTCAAAAAGCTTTGCACCTACTTCTTCTTCCAGCTGCTGGATCTGCATGCTGATATTGGACTGGCTGTATCCCAGTTCCTTCGCTGTCTGTGTAAAATTCAGCAGCGACGCTGCCATGACAAAAGTCTGAAGATTTCTTATCTCCATGCTGGCCTCCGTGATCTTTATGATTATTGTTCTAAACTGGATTCCGTATTGTTTTGCCCGGGTACTGCATATCCATCATGACAGTACTCTCCGATCCTATTAAACCATAAATGTTATCAATAAATCAAATAAATCGTTCTTATGGTTTTAATCATTAATTCTGATGCATATTCCTTTTTTCAGACTGATGATAACCTCATGTCTTCATAAAGTACAAAGACCCCGGGTGCAGCGCTGCCGCCGCACCCGGGGTAAAAGAGGGGTATGTATTATGGAATGGTTATGTCCTGTTACAGTTTTGATCAGACCTCCAGGGTCCCGAAATCCTCGTTATTATTGATGACCTGCAGCACCATTTCCTGTGCCTTGACATCATCCGGTATAAACGTTCCTGCCGTAAAGGAATAGGAGAAATCCTCTGAACTGAAGATGGCGTTGTGAACACCGTCATCTCCGCCGCGCAGGTTGACGATCGTCGTTGTGTTATCCGTGATCAGTTCCAGCTCATCATCATAAGCATACTTGTTATAGTCGCCGCTGATGTCAAGCCTGCCGCCTTTGCCCTTCCTGAGCCTGTACGCTTCTTCACCGTTTGCATCCGTATAGATGACTTCGATCATGCTGTCTTTCATTGCACGATAAGATGATGCTTTGCATCCGTCCGCGGCATCAGGCAGTTCAAACTTAAACCCTGCTGCCTTTTCTGCCTCTTCGATCGTGCCGCAGTCCGACCACGGATTGGCCATGCCGACCGCACTCTCTGCCGTAGTCTCAGCCGCAGCGCTCGTCTGCGTCTGTGCCTTGCTGCCGCAGCCTGTTACCAGGAATAAACCGCCAAGCAGTACTGCTCCGATCCTTGCAAACACTCTATTCTTCATACGATCTGATTCTTTACCCTTTCGTATCATCCTTGATTAATAATGCTTCCATACTTTCGGGAATCTTTCATTCCTTCCGGATACTGTCATCATATCACATGCAATTATGAAGTGATTTAAGAATGTATTACAAAGGAAGAAAGATATTTATTCCATATCATTATAAAAGTGTGAAAATATTAACACTGTGTTTTTATGATCCGCCTCCGGCATTTCATATGCCCAGATACCGTCCGGTGATGCTGTGCGGGTCATTGCGAATCTCCTCCGGCGTACCTTCCGCAACGATCCTGCCGCCGGCTTCTCCTCCGCCGGGACCCATGTCGATGATATAGTCCGCATTCCGGATGACGTCCAGGTCATGTTCGATAACAACGACCGTAGCGCCGTTTTCGATCAGTCTGAGGAACACTCCGAGCAGGGTCTCCACATCGGACGGATGCAGTCCGATGGTCGGCTCGTCAAAGACAAAGACCGTATCTGTCTGCACTTTTCCCATTTCACTCGCCAGTTTCAGCCTCTGTGCCTCGCCTCCGGAAAGACTCGGTGTCTCTTCCCCGAGCGTCAGATATCCGAGTCCCAGTTCATGAAGGACCTGAAGTTTCCTCGCAACAGCCGGAAGGTCACTGCATACCGGCAATGCTTCATCAATGCTTTGATCCATCAGTTCCGGAAGCGAGAGACTTGCCGTTCCTTTTTTCGGATTTCTCCTGATCAGGCCGGCTGTTTTGCTGTAGCGTGATCCGCCGCACTCCGGACATGGGATGTCCACATCGGGCAAAAACTGCACATCCAGGCTGATGGTTCCGGTACCGTCGCAGACCGGGCATCGCAGACTGCCGGTATTGTAGGAAAAGTCCCCCGCCTTATATCCCGCCGCCTTTGCGTCCGGAGTCTTCGCGTAGACTTTGCGCAGTTCATCATGGATATCCGCATAAGTCGCAACAGTTGACCGTACATTGATCCCGATCGGAGTAGCGTCGATCAGCCTGATATGCCGGATGCCCTCCGCGCTGACGCTCTTCACATGGCCGGGCAGCTTCTTCCCTGTCAGTCCGGCTTCCAGCCCCGGGATCAGACTTTCCAGGATCATCGTCGTCTTGCCGGAGCCGGACACACCGGTCACCGCGGTCAGCCGTCCTTTCGGGATCCTCACATGAAGGGGCTTCACGGTATGGATCGCATCTGTCTCAATACAGATTTCTCCCAGATCAAACATCTCCCCGGCATTGATATGCCTGCCGGTATCGATCACTTTTTTTCCGGTAAGATACGGTGCTATGACGGCCGCCGGATCCTGCTCCACATCCTGCAGCTTACCTTCCGCTATGATCCGACCTCCGCCGGCACCGGCTCCCGGGCCGAGCTCCACCAGATAGTCAGCTTCTTTCAGGACATTGGTATCATGATCGACAAGGACGACGGAATTGCCGTCTTCAAGCAGGTCCTGCATCACGCCGGTCAGTCCTTCCATGTTGGAGGGATGCAGCCCGATCGAAGGTTCGTCCAGCACATACAGCACGCCCGTTGTACGGTTCCGTACAGCGCGTGCCAGCTGCATTCGCTGCCGTTCACCGGTCGAAAGTGTGAATGCGCTTCGGTCAAGCGTCAGATACGAAAGGCCGAGGTCCATCAGACGCTTTGCAACATCCTGAAACGACTCGCAGATGTTTTCCGCCATCGGGCGCATCTCTTCCGGAAGCGAAGCCGGAACGCAGGCGACCCACTCTGTAAGTTCCGTCAGTGTTTTCTGGCAGACCTCAGCCAGAGAGATTCCTCTGAGTCTCGGTGCGCGGGCCGCTTCGGAGAGCCGGGTACCGCCGCAGTCAGGGCAGATATCCTGACGCAGGAACTTCTCCACGCGCTTCATGCCCTTTTCATCCTTGACCTTGGACAGCGCGTTTTCAACCGTATAGGTAGCGTTGAAATAGGTAAAATCCATATCGCCGGCAGCTCCGCTGGTCCGGTTCTGGTAAATGATGTTCTTTTTGACGGCAGGGCCGTGAAAGACGATATCCTTCTCTTTTTCCGTCAGATCTCTGAAGGGCACATCTGTGCGTACCCCCATCTCCCTGGCGATATCTTTCATCAGGGACCACATCAGGGTCTGCCACGGTGCGACTGCACCCTCGTCGATCGTAAGGGAATCATCCGGAACGAGCGTGGATTCGTCAACGATCCTGATGATGCCGGTACCGTCGCAGCGTTTGCACGCGCCCTGGCTGTTGAATGCAAGTTCCTCTGCTCCGGGAGCGAAAAACTGTTCCCCGCAGACAGGGCAGACGAGCGGCAGTTCTGCCGCAACATTTAAAGACGGCTTCAGATAATGGCCGTTCGGACACCGGTGTTCCGCCAGTCTGGAAAACATCAGCCGCAGGCTGTTCAAAAGTTCCGTGCCCGTGCCAAAGGTGCTTCGGATCCCCGAAACGCCGGGACGCTGCCTGAGCGCCAGCGCAGCCGGCACATAAAGCACTTCATCCACCGCTGCTCTTTCCGCCTGTGTCATGCGGCGTCTCGTATATGTCGACAAGGACTCAAGATATCTTCTGGAGCCTTCCGCATAGAGGATACCGAGAGCCAGGGACGACTTTCCCGAGCCCGAAACGCCTGCGATCCCCACAAGCCGGTTCAAAGGTATGTCCACATTTATGTTCTTGAGATTATGTACCCTGGCGCCGCGCACGCGGATACGGGCGGGCCTGTTCTTTGCATCGCTCATGTTCGTCCCTCTTTCTTCAGCCGGCTCCTGTTCTGCCGGCGTAAGTATTATCATCCTACCACGAAAACGACAGCGCAACAATCAGATTCATCACAGCAAAACACCGCCCTTTACAGGCGGTGCTTTGTATATGCCGGTGCTGAAACGCACCGGGAGAAGGACTTTTATCCGGGATCAGTGTGCCGGCGAAGCCGGGCCGTATCTTATCGAATCAGAGCTTCTTTCCGCTCCTCTTCTGATAATCTTCAAGTGCCGACTGGATCGCTTCCTCCGCAAGAACAGAACAGTGCATCTTATAGGCAGGAAGCCCGTCAAGCGCTTCGGCAACTGCCTTATTGGTGAGCTTCATGGCTTCTGAGACCGGCTGACCTTTGATCAGTTCCGTCGCCATGGAACTGGATGCGATCGCGCTTCCGCAGCCGAAAGTCTCGAACTTGACATCCTTTATAATATCGTCTTCGATCTTCAGATACATCTTCATGATATCGCCGCACTTTGCATTGCCGACCTCACCGATGCCGTTTGCGTCCTCGATCACGCCTACATTGCGGGGATTCCGGAAATGATCCATTACCTTTTCACTATAAAGTGCCATTTTATTTCCTCCGTTTTTTACAGGATAAATTCCTTTTTCCCTGACATAAGATCTCTCCAGATCGGGGAGAAGCTCCGCAGGTACGAAACCACTTCTTTTACGGACTTGATGATATAGTCCACTTCTTCGTCCGTGATATTCTCTCCCAGAGTCAGTCTGAGTGAACCGTGTGCAACGTCATGCACTCTTCCGATCGCAAGCAGCACGTGGCTCGGATCGAGTGATCCGGATGTACATGCGCTTCCGGATGATGCCTGGATCCCCTTGTCGTCAAGCAGAAGGAGCAGGGATTCGCCCTCGATGCCTTCGAAACAGAAGTTGATGTTGCCCGGAAGACGGCTGAAAGCATCGCCGTTCAGTGCAGAGTGCGGGATCTCCGAAAGTCCTTTGATCACCCGGTCTCTCGCAGCTTTCAGACGGGCAGTATTTTCCTCCATTCTGGAGGACGTATCCCTGATTGCCGCAGCCATGGCAGCAATGCCCTGAACGTTTTCCGTGCCCGCACGCTTGCCGCGTTCCTGTGCTCCGCCTTCGATAATGTTGGTAAGTCTGATGCCCTTTCTTGCGTAGAGGAAACCGACGCCCTTGGGTCCGTGGAACTTGTGTGCGGAGGAAGAAAGCATATCAATATTGTCAGCAGCAACATCCACCGGGACATGGGCGACAGCCTGGACTGCATCCGTATGGAAAAGAACGCCGCGCTTACGGCAGACCGCTCCGATCTCACGGATCGGCTGGATCGTTCCGATCTCATTGTTGGCAAACATGACCGATACAAGGCATGTGTCGTCGCGGATCGCCGCGTCAACGTCTTCCGGAAGGACGATCCCATTCTCATGAACGTCAAGCAGCGTGATCTCATATCCTTCCTTCTCCAGCTTCGCCAGCGTATGCAGAATGGCATGATGCTCGAAAGCCGTTGAAATAATATGCTTTTTGCCGGCCTTTTTCCCGATCTCTGCCGCTGTCCTGAGAGCCTGGTTGTCAGCCTCGCTTCCTCCCGAAGTAAAGGTGATCTCCTGCGGATCGGCGTTGATCACGGATGCCACGTCCTCTCTTGCCTGATCGAGCAGTTCCTTAGCTCTCTGCCCGATGCCGTAAAGGCTGGACGGGTTGCCCCAGGTGTCCCTGGCAGCTTTTATATATGCTTCTATGGCAGCCTCGCTCATTTTTGTTGTTGCAGCATTATCAGCGTATATCACTTTATTTCTCCCTTCCTGGTGATTTCATGGAGATTTTAAACCTATTTATCCTATATGTCAATAGGTAATTTATTGCTTGATTTACCTATTGACACTGAGGTATAATAGGTTAAACATCGGAAAGGCGGAAAAGCATATGATCTCTACCAAAGGACGTTATGCGCTTCGTGTCATGATCGACCTTGCGGAGCATGAAAACGGCAGCTATATCCCGTTAAAGGACATCGCTGCCAGGCAGGAGATCTCCAAGAAATACCTCGAGATCATCATGAAAGATATGGTTAACGGCGGTCTCGTTACCGGCGCCAGCGGCAAAGGCGGCGGATATATGCTGTGCCGGAAACCGGAAGAGTATTCCGTCGGAGAGATCCTTGAGATGATGGAAGGGCCGCTTTGCTCCGTTGCCTGCCTTTCCGGCAAGGACGCAGACTGCCCCCGGCGGGCGATCTGCCAGACACTGCCTATGTGGACGGAATACGACGATATGGTGCATGACTACTTCTACGGCAAGAAACTGAGCGATCTGACGGGACAGAAAAGAGTGCCGCAGAAAACTGCAAATGCATAAAGCACACTGCCTGGATCCCAATATCCTTGCAGGATCATGAAAAGACCGGCAAAATACCGGTCTTTATTTATTCAGCAGGTCCGTCAAATCTCAGTTCCTGGTCCACCGCATAGACCCTTGTGCCCGCAGGAATGGATCTTGTCAGGAAAACATTGCCGCCGATCACTGAGCCGCGTCCGATCACCGTGTTTCCGCCGAGGATGGAGGCTCCCGAATAGATCGTGACATTGTCCTCGATCGTCGGATGGCGCTTTAGTCCCACGAGCCCGCGTTCCTGCCGCGTCGAAAGCGCGCCGAGCGTAACGCCCTGATAAAGTTTGACATGGTTGCCGATCAGCGTCGTTTCACCGATAACGACACCGGTACCGTGATCTATGAAGAAATACTCTCCGATCACTGCGCCGGGATTAATGTCGATCCCTGTTCTTGAGTGTGCGTTTTCGGTCATGACCCGCGGAAGGATCGGCACTCCCAGCTCATAAAGTACGTGGGCAAACCTCTGCACTGAGATCGCAAAAAGACCCGGATACGCGATTATGACCGCGTCCCTGGATTCCGCGGCAGGATCCCCGTTATAGAGCGCATCAATGTCCTTATCCAGGTATGCACGGATCTCCGGGATCCGTTTCATGAAGCGGACGGTATAATCCTCCGCGATCAGACGCAGTTCGTCTTCGGAACAGCCTGTATACTCGGGGTTAAAGTTCAGTGCCAGCGCGATCTGACGGTTCAGGTTATAAGCAACATCTTCCGTCAGTGCCGCGATCGTCGTATTCAGGTTGTAGATCCGGTACGTCCGGTCTGCATAATACCCCGCATAGACGATTCGGTTCAGCTTTTCAATGATCTCCCGGACGGCGCTGCGGTCCGGTCTGCTGAATATATCCTGCTTGTCAATGGCTCGTCCTTTGCTGTAATCATCCGTGATATCCGAAATGATCCCGGCGATATGATCATTGATGCGTGTTATTGACATCCCTGTAAACCTTTCTCTTCTGTTAGAAAGACCGGCCGGTGTCCGTAAGCCGGCCGGTCTTCGGCAGCAGTATATTTAAGTGAGGTAAACGGACTGAACTGACCGGTCAGGCCCGGTCTCATTCTCCGAACAGCGGTGTGGAATAATACCTGTCTCCGCTGTCCGGAAGCAGTGCCACGATGGTCTTGCCTTCGTTTTCCGGCTTCTTCGCATAACTGAGAGCTGCGGAAAGAGCTGCACCTGAGGATATGCCGACGGAGATACCTTCTTTCTTTGCGAGCAGCTTGGCTGCCGCAAAAGCTTCATCTCCTGTTGCGCGGTATACCTCATCGTAGACCTTCGTGTTCAGCACCTCCGGCACAAAACCTGCACCGATGCCCTGGATCTTATGTGCGCCGGATCTGCCTTCGGAAAGAACAGGCGAATCATCCGGCTCAAGAGCTACGATCTTCACTTTGGGATCCTGTTCCTTCAAGTACTCTCCGGTGCCTGTCAGTGTCCCGCCGGTGCCGACGCCTGCGATAAAGATATCCACGTTGCCGTCCGTGTCCTTCCAGATCTCGGGTCCGGTAGTCGCTTTATGAACAGCCGGGTTTGCGGGGTTGACAAACTGTCCCGGGATAAAGCCGCCGGGGATCTCCTGCGCCAGTTCTTCCGCCTTTGCGATGGCACCTTTCATGCCCTTGGCGCCTTCAGTAAGAACGATCTCCGCACCGTATGCCTTGAGGATATTCCTGCGCTCCACGCTCATAGTCTCCGGCATGGTCAGAATGATCCGATATCCCTTCGTTGCCGCGATGGCGGCAAGTCCGATCCCGGTATTGCCGGAAGTGGGTTCTATGATGACGGAGCCTTCTTTCAGCTTTCCCTTTGCCTCTGCGTCTTCGATCATCGCCTTCGCGATCCTGTCTTTCACGCTTCCTGCCGGATTGAAATACTCCAGCTTGACAAGAACGGTGGCTTTCAGTCCGAGTTCTTTTTCAATGTTTGTCACTTCCACGAGAGGCGTATTTCCGATCAGTCCCAGCGTTCCCTTATAAATGTTTGCCATGATAATACCTTCTTCCTTTCTGTTCATCCATACATTTGCAGGATACTTTAGGTCCGTGCAATACAAAAGGCCGGTAAGTTCTTATGAACTCCCGGCAGCCAGCAAAATGTTTCATCAGACAGTTAAGTCACAGGATCAGCCAAAGCGCAGACATCGGCATGACTGCACCCCGGCCGTGAAACAAGCCCGGGAGTCTGGTCTGCAACAACACATTGCATTTTTCTGCTTTGCGTTTGTGATCCTGATCATTTCAGTTCTGTCCTTTCTCAAATATTGTTCTGATATTACTACTATTTGCCTACTATGTCAATATGTTTTATTAAAAATCCGGATCTCAAAGGATTGTTTCCGGCCTGCCGCATTACCTGCGGTGGCGCTTGCGATAGTCCTCGCGGATCTCGGCAAATGTCTCGTCACTGTCAAAAGCCGCATTCATCGCCTGTGCCGAAGGCGCCTTACGGGCACTTCCGACCGCCTCCGACATGACCTTGAAGTTCAGCTGCGTTCCGTAACTGTCGTGCTCGTAGCGCACGGCGCGGGTCGGATTGATTCCGAAACGTCCGGCTTCCCTTACTGCATCGATATTGGCACCGAGGAACAGAAACTCCCAGTGATATTTCTCCTTTTCATGCTCGATCATGCGCCGGACTTCGTCATAACCGTATATGCGGCTCGCGTTCTCCATGCCGTCGGTCGTGATAATGAAGATCGTCTTTTCCGGGACATCTTCTTCCCTCGCATATCTGTGGACAGTTGCAATGTGGCGGATCGCATTGCCTACGGCATCCAGCAGCGCTGTGCTGCCGCGCACATAATACTGTCGTTCCGTCATCGGCTCCACCTTGCGGATGTCCGTACGGTCATAGATGACATCGGTTTTGTCGTCGAAGAGGATCACCGACACATACGCCTCCCCTTCTTCCTTTTTCTGCTTTTCGATCATGCTGTTGAAGCCGCCGATCGTATCCGCCTCGAGCCCGCTCATGGAGCCGCTCCGGTCAAGGATCATTACCAGTTCTGTCAGACCTTTCTTCATCTTTATTCCTCCTTATCGCTGAGATCATATTTACGGAAAACCTCACGCATCTGTCTGCGGGGCTCCGTTTCTTTTTTT
>Ga0129307_1001694_pt1 | contig 21615 bp, 13 predicted proteins | sample P1105metagenome_FD_94437 | JGI IMG/M metagenome (GOLD analysis project Ga0129307, IMG submission 94437) | Capybara group fecal microbial communities from Wisconsin, USA - P1105 metagenome | ecosystem: Host-associated > Mammals > Digestive system > Large intestine > Fecal | place: USA: Wisconsin... | reverse complement strand
TTCACCCCCGGCGACCTGGGCTTCCACCCCATACAGACCTCGGTGGGCCGTCTGGGCGTGCTCGTCTGCTGGGACCAGTGGTATCCGGAGGCTGCCCGGCTGATGGCGCTGCAGGGAGCCGAACTGCTGATCTACCCCACAGCCATCGGCTATGAGAGCAGCGACACTGCCGACGAACAGCAGCGGCAGCGCGAGGCATGGACCACCGTGCAGCGCGGTCATGCCGTGGCCAACGGCCTTCCGCTGATTGCCGTCAACCGTGTGGGCCATGAGCCCGACCCCAGCGGGCAGACAGGCGGCATACAGTTCTGGGGCAGCTCGTTTGTTGCCGGTCCGCAGGGAGAGTTTCTCTACCGTGCCTCCGACAGCGAGGAAGCCTGCGAGATGATCGACATAGACTTGCACCACAGTGAGCAGGTGCGCCGCTGGTGGCCCTTCTTGCGCGACCGCCGCATCGACAAATATGGCGACATCACCCGCCGGTTTATCGACTAGAATGCCTAGAAAATCCTAGATATGCTTAGGAAATCCTAGGAATGCCTAGAAAAACCTAGTAACAGCAAATAAATCACAAAACTATAAAAACAGAAACAACTATGAGATTAGACGGTAGACGCGAAAGCAACAATGTAGAAGACCGCCGTGGCATGAGCACCGGCGCGAAAGCCGGTATTGGCGGCATTGGCGGCATCATTATGATTGCCCTGTTCACACTTCTCTCGGGCGGCAACCTGGGCGATGTCATTGGTAATGTAGTACAGCAAGGCGCACTGGGCAGCGTGCAGGAAGAGCAAGTGGAAGGCCAGCGCCAGTTTACGGCAGAAGAGGAAGAGCTGGCTAAGTTCTCCCGCCAGATTCTGGCCGGTACGGAGGATGTATGGACTGAGGTGTTCCGTAAGATGGGACGCACCTATACCCCACCCACGCTGGTGCTCTTCACCAGTCAGGTGAACAGTGCCTGTGGTACTGCCTCGGCAGCAGTAGGCCCGTTCTATTGCTCTGGCGACCAGAAGCTGTACATCGACCTGAGCTTCTTCACCACCATGCGTCAGCAGCTGGGTGCCGGCGGCGACTTCTCCTATGCTTATGTGATTGCCCATGAGGTGGGTCACCATGTGGAGAACCTGCTGGGCATTCTGGGCAAGGCTCACCAGCAGATGAACCAAAGCAACAAGGTGAATGCCAACAAGATCAGCGTGCGGCTGGAGCTGCTGGCGGACTACTATGCCGGTGTGTGGGCCCACTACGACGACCAAAAGTACAACTCGCTGGAGGACGGCGACGTGGAAGAAGCTGTTGACTGTGCCCAGAAGATTGGCGACAACTATCTGCAGAAGAAGTCGCAAGGCTACGTGCAGCCCGAGTCGTTCACCCACGGCACCAGTGCCCAGCGCATGCGCTGGCTCAGCCTTGGCATTGAGAAAGGCGATATGAGCATCACCACATTCAATGTCAGCGAGGCAAACCTCTAAGCAAGTGACAAGTGAGAAGTGAAAAGTGACAAGTGAATAGTTTTAGGAGGGAAGTTTTTTAGGAGGGTAGTTTTTAGGAGTGTAGGAGTGTGGGAGTGTAGGAGTGTAGACGATACTCCGCCTCTTGCGACTCCTGCTTAAAGCCCTTCCGACTCCACAAGGATGAGAAAAAAGTGACAAGTGTGATATTCTTTCTCAATTACGAAAGGTAATCACACTTGTCACTTTTCACTTGTCACTTGGACTAGCTCCCAAAATGAGTTGAGAACGGAGAGTTGAGAACGGAAAGGTATGATTACCTTTGGTATCGTCTACACTCCTACACTCCCACACTCCTACACTCCTAAAAAAAACTTATCACTTAGATGAGTTTTCTTTTATTATCTCATCCAGCTGCTGGATGATGTCGGAAGCTGAGGGGCGTACGGCATTGGCACTGCGTATGGTGCCATCAGCATTCAGAATAATAAAACGTGGGATTGCCGTGATGCCCCAGTCATTGGACAACTTTACATGCTGGGGTCCTTCAGCTATATACTGCGGCCATGAAGGTTTATCTTTTGTAACCATCTTTTTCCATGCCTCCACATCGGTATCAATAGAGATACTGATAATCGCAATCTTTGGATTATCTTTATAATGCTCGTACAACTTTGCCATGTGAGGAATCTCTTTTTTACACGGACCACACCAGGTTGCCCAGAAATCCACATACAGCACTTTTCCTTCGAAGTCGCTCGACTTATGCGTGTTACCATCAATATCATTGAACTCACCGACAGGAGCTTTCATATCCTTCTCTGTAGCTTTTAGTGCATTAACCTTGGTCTCAAGTGCCTTCACCACATCAGCGTCGCCGAACTCTTTGAAAGCATTCCAGAAAGTGTCGATATCCTTGTTCTCTTCTGTAAGCACTTCCTGTGCTACAACTGACTGCAGCCGTAAACGTATGTTACGATCCTTCACATAAGTCTGAATGGCTCGCATCGCCTCTATACCATAGTTGGAAAGACCTTTCTCACGTGCATCGACAGAAATCCTACCCATAACATATATATTGATCAGACCATAACGCTGCTCATAATATGGATTAGAAATATCAATCATGTCCAGGTATTTCTGATACTCTGCATTCTTAGAGTAATCAATACCTTTCTGTTTCATCTCTACACGCATCACGCCCAAACGGAAACGAAGATACTCACAGCGATTGTCGAGCAACATCTGGTTACGAATGGCTTCATCTTTTATCATCTCCGCATCGGCATTAATCTCAGCAAAGGCAGCATCCAGACTAGACAATTTCTGCTCATAGGTAGTCTTTGCTGCCGGATCTTCGTCTGTACGTGCAAAATAGTTTGGATAACTATACTTTTTACGGTATTTATACATTGTCTTGCTGGCATTTACAATGTCAGCATCACCCTCAAAGTCAATTTTGTACTTATCACCATCCTTCGAGAATCTTGCAATAAGCGTCTTATCATGACTCAGGAAACAAGAAAACTCCTCATCATCCACATAAATATATACGACGTTAAAATTATTGTTTGTCACACCACTATAGGTACCTAAATCATTATCGTCATAAAGCAGTTGAGACAATGATCCTTTCTCGCCGTCATTATTTCCAAATTTGTAGATATAGGTGGATTTCTTCATACTATTATCGCATGCCATCACTTTCAGTTGTACCTGAGGAGCATCTAACTGGCGGATCTTATACCCTTTCTTACGTAGATCGGCAAGTAGTCCTTTGGAGTCACGATAGGGATACAAATGAGCGATACCGACAACAAACAAAGTAGGCTCAGCTTTCATTAATGTGGGTATTTTCTTCATCCACAAAGCATTACGCTCTTTTACAGCCATCAAATTCACAGACTCGTCATTACTAAAACCGTTCATGATAGTTTTCGTCACATTACGAAGATAATCTGAATTGCTCACCGTGTTCTGTACAATTTGAAGTCCTTGTCCACGCGAATAGAGCATTCTGTTTCGCAAAGAATTGTCTATACGCAGGGCTGCTGTTTTACATAATACATAAAAGCTCATCATCTGGTCTCGGAGTGTGGCGCTTTTAGAAGCATTTGCTGCACGCATCCTTGCGATAATAGAATCTTGCAACGATCGTGGTTCCAATGAATGAATTGTCTTCCCTGCTTGCTGTGACTTTTCATGAACATAATAATCAATAGAGACAAAAGGACTACCAATTCCCGTAAGACTCATCTGGTGCACCTGTGTAACAGTCCGAAGGATGGAAGAAGCGTACACCGGGCGCATATTCGGTACATAAGAGGGGAATAAATCCGACATGATCTTATCTATCTCTGCAGCCTTCTCACTTCCGAGTAAAGCGGCATATGTACTGTCAGCGGGAAGAAGCAAATGTTTTGCTATATCCGATTGTTGTTGCTGTTGCAAACTGACCACCGCATCGCCGGCTGCAGCCGTTGCCGAATCAGTACCATCATCCAAATCTGTCTCGAAACAGGTTTGCTTTACCTTGTCAAATATAGTATTAAATTGAGGAATCTGGTGCACGAAGGTGCCATTTACCTCATGATTACTCCCCAGGATATAGCTGGGCTGTTTGAGTCCGTTGCCGGAGATTTCGAAGAATATGCCACTGGGGGCATTCTTCTGGGCTTGCCCCTGACCCACGGCCAGCAAACCCAACAATAGGAAACCTATTTTTCTCATCGTGTTATTTTGTTTTTAATGGTTATGATTGCTTTTCTTTATTCTTAGAACGCAACCCACCCCATTTCGGACAACAACAAAGTCGGTTTTTACAATTATTTGCCATTTACAACGAACCTAACTGGCACTTACAACGAACCAAACTACCACTTACAACGGACCAAACTACCACTTACAACGGACCAAACTGCCACTTTAGTTGGTTGTATGTCACACAAATGATACAGGGAATGGCCAATGCGAGACAAACAGTCTGAATGCTCGTATTTCAGACTATCGATGAGGAGGTGATGATAGCCAGAAGCGCCAGCACTTTCTCGTTGCCGGCGAAATAGTCGCGCAACAACTGAATCATTTTCGCCTTCTTTTTCTTCACGGCACTCTCAGAGATGCCCATGCGCTGCCCCACCTCTGCGTTCTTCAGTCCTTGCTCAAAACTCAGCATGAACACGGTGTGCAGGTCGTCGGGCAACTTAGCTATCGCATCGTAGAGCAGGTCGACGGTCTCTTGCTCAATGATGGCGCGGTGCACATCTTCTTCCATATCGACTTGCTCGCGCAGATAGTTCTGACGACTGTAGTGCTTTCGCAACACCGAGACGGCATCGTTGTGAATGCAGACATACAAATAATTTTTCAGCTGGTTGGCCGAGACAAAATCGCTGCTACGATTGTAGGCCTTGTAAATAGACTCCTGCACACAGTCTTCGGCCAAATAGCCATACGTTTCGCCCAGGCACCTTACGGCGTAGGTGAGCAACGAAGGATAAACCTCGTGATAGAATCCCTGAATCCTTCCTGCCTGAAAATCTGTGAAGACCTGTTTAGTTATAATCATTTCCTTTTAAGGAGAAAATACGTTGCAAAGATAGCTTTTTATTTTCAAAAAGCAACTTTTTTTAGTTTTTTCTGCATTTTCATTGTCCGAAATGAAGTGGATTGCGTTTTAACTGATAAACAAGTATATCATGAACAGCGACATCACACAGAGAATACCAGCACTCATTTATAAGCACATCGTAGGAGGCATGACCCCTGACGAGCGTGCAGAGCTGAACAGCTGGATCAGCCAGAGTCCTGAGAATCAGGCTCTCTTCGACCGTATGACCAACCTCAACCACCTGCAACAGGAGATGAGCCAACGGGCCGCCGTAGACACCCGGCGCCCCTTGAGTGACATGGAGGCCCGCATTGAGCGCGAGATGAAACGCCACCATGCCGCACAACAGACCCATGCTGTGGGCCGCACGATGCGCCGTTGGGCCGCAGTGGCTGCCGTTGCGGTGCTCGTGGCTGGCGTAGGCATCACGTCCTACCGTCTCGGACTAAGCCAGGCTGACCGTCAGACAGCCACCGAGCTGACCGCAAAAGAGGCCACCATCACCCATGGCGAGACCAAGGCCGTGCTCACACTGAGCAACGGCGAGACCGTGGAACTGGGTTCCGACACGCAAAAGAACAAGACCATGATCCACCAGCTGCTGGCTAAGGACGAGGCCACACAGGAACAGGAAAAGCAGACGGCCATGCTGAACCTGAAGACCCCACGCGGCGGCGAGTTTAAGGTGACGCTAGAAGACGGCACCGAGGTATGGCTCAATGCCATGTCGCAACTACAATATCCAGAGACCTTCGATGCCGCCGAACGCCGAGTGGCCGTCACGGGCGAGGCTTACTTCAAGGTTGCCAAGGACGCCTCGCGCCCCTTCTACGTAGAGAGTGCGGGTCAGCTGATACGCGTCTACGGCACTGAGTTCAACATCAACTCCTACGAGGAAGACTCGAATGTCTACACCACACTGGTCAGCGGCAGCATCGCCCTGAGTCCGCTGGGAGGCAACGGCAGCGAGATTATGCTGCGTCCGGGCCATCAGGCCGTGTTCGACAAGCTGGACGTCTCGTCGAGCATCCGCACCGTCGACACCCATGTGGTGACCAGCTGGCGCAATGGCAAGTTCGTGTTTGAGAACCAGTCGCTCGAACAGATTATGATCACCCTGAGCCGTTGGTACGACTTCAAGTTCGAATTCCAGGACATGCGGCTGCGCAACACCATCTTCATGGGCAGCGTACCACGCTACGGAGAGTTTAGCGACATACTCTCCATCTTGGAGAAGAGCGGTGGCATTCGCTTCACACAACGAGGAAAAACCATTCTAATTAACCACAAATAACAAAAACACAAAGCGTATGAAAAAAAGGAGAATGCTCCACGTAGTACTGCTGGCGCTCATGTTGCTGCTCATACCGGCAACCAGCAAGGCCCAACAGACCTACGACGTGAGCTACGACAACCAGACGCTGGAGCAGGTGATAAAAGACCTGAAGAAGCGTACGGGTTATGAGTTTGTTTACCAGAAACAACTGCTGGAAAATGCCCCGCGCATCAGTTGCAACTACCAGAAGGTATCGCTGCATCAGTTGCTCGACCGCATTTTCTACCAGGAGGCCGCCATTGACTACGATATCGTTGACAAGACGATCGTTCTGAAAAAAGCAGAGGTGAACAAAGGAAAAGGAAGATACACTGTGAGCGGTCGTATCACTGACGGAAAAGGAGATCCTTTACAGTGGGCAACGGTTCTTGTTGAAGGAACTACCTATGGTACGACGACCGATGAAAACGGAAACTTCAAGGTGAACGTACCTGCTGGAGAGAGGGTCACGGTACTCTACTCGTTCCTGGGCTATAAGCAGGTGAGAAAACAATACAACATCAACCACAACATCAGCGGTGTGAAAATCGTGCTACACGAAGACGCCTCACAACTGGGCGAGGTCGTGGTGACTGGCTATCAGGTGCTCGACAAGCGCTCGCTCACCTCTGCCGTGTCATCGGTCAAGGCCGAGGAGGTGCTGCGAAGCGACGTGAGCAGCATCGACCAGATGCTGGAGGGTAAGATTCCCGATCTGATTGTCTCCACCAACTCTGGTGAGATTGGCGTGGCCCCGAAGATCCGTATTCGTGGTACGAGTACCGTCATCGGTAACCGTGAACCACTGTGGGTGGTTGACGGTATTATTGTAAGAGACCCCGTGGATATCGCTCCCGAAGAGCTTAACGATCCTGACTATGTGAACCGTATCGGTAACGCTATCTCTGGTATCAACCCGCAGGATATAGAGCGTATTGATGTATTGAAAGATGCTGCCGCTACTGCTATCTATGGTACCCGTGCTGCCAATGGTGTAATCGTAATTACCACCAAACGCGGATCGGTTGGAAAACCTCAGGTGAGCTATAACGTTAACGTGAACTACAAACGTCGTCCCCGGTACAGCGACCGTTCGGTAGATATGATGACTTCCAAGGAACGTGTACAGTTCTCACGCGAGTTATTAGAGAGTCAGTATCTCTATTACATCAATCAGACATTCGTTGGGTACGAAGGATTATTACGTCAGTTATATAATCACGAAATCACCAATGATGAGTTTAATGAATCGGTGGCATGCCTGGAAAGTCAGAACACTGACTGGTTTAAGGCACTGACAAACGACAGTTGGAGCACACAGCATACCGCCAGCATCAGCGGTGGTTCTCAAACATCCCGTTACTATGCTTCGTTAGGCTATGATAAACAGAACGACGTTGTGAAAACGAACAACAGTGAGCGTTATACCGCATCTCTGAATTTTGACAATACATTCAGTAAGTTGCTCACCGCCTCATTGTCATTTAACGCATACAGCAACCGCCGTCATTACTATCAGGACGAGATCGCCCCGTTACAGTATGCTTATACCACATCAAGGACAATCCCGCTTTATGATAATGAAGGTAATTATTACATGTACAACCGTAAATATGGATCCGGAGATCTTGATCTTGCAAAGTTCAATATACTGAACGAACTGGAAAACAGCAACAAGACACAGAATACTTCATCATTTACTATTACCAGTAATCTGAAATTCACCTTCACTGACTGGTTGAATGCCAACTTCGTTCTCTCATATACGGAGCAAAGTACCGATCAGGAAGGTTATTGGGGTGATAAGACATACTATGTGGCCACTCTTCGTGGTTGTAATTTCGGAGAGCCTATTCCAATAGAGAGTGCCTCACTACTACCTCAAGGTGGTGAACTGTCTGTGAATAATATTCACGACCGTAATGTAATGGGACGTATTCAGTTAAATGCCAATAAGTATTTTGGAATGAACGAAGTACATAACATTGATGCTACTGTGGGTTTTGAAGCCAGTCATGATAAATACCGTGGAAATGCTTCTGTATCCCGTGGATACTTCCCAGACAGAGGTTTGTCGTTTATTGAAGGACTTGACCTTACCCGCTATACCGCATATCGTGACTGGTTAGCATATAACACTCCGAGCATCACCAACAATCTTACCAATACCGTCTCAGGATATGCATCATTCACTTATGCCTATGCACAACTGTTCCGTTTGAATATCAACGGACGTGTCGATGGAAGTAATAAGTTTGGTGATCGGTCGAATGAGCGTTTCTTGCCGATATGGTCTGCTTCCGGCTCTTTGAACCTGAAAGATCTTGGCTTGATTCCTGTCAACTGGGTGGACTATGCAACATTAAAGGCATCATACGGTTCGCAAGGAAACATGCTCAGCACCGAATATCCTGTAATGACCATACGCAAGGGTACCCTCGACACCGCTTGGAATGAGTTTACCTCCAGTATCAACAAATATCCAAACCCGGATTTGGAATGGGAGACGACAAAGAGTTACAACCTTGGTCTCGATGCATCTTTCTTCAAAAGACGATTAATGTTCGAGGCTTCGGTATTCTACAAAAAAACCAAGAATGCATTTATGAACAAAGCCATTTCAACAGTAAATGGCATTGGCTCTTATATAATCAACGGCGGTGATATAACCAATAAGGGATATAGTCTTGATATTACTGCAACACCCATTCAGACAAAGGACTTCAGATGGACGATGTCAACCTCAATCTCAAAAATCATCAATACGATGGATTCCCGTCCGGAAGCTCAGACGTATGATCTGAATGAGTTCCTTTCTGGCGCAGCCTTGGTTAAGGGTAAGAGTGTAAACACTTTCTATAGCTACAGATTCCTTGGACTGAGTCCTGCCGATGGAGGTCCTATGTTCGACGATTTCATCAACCGTCAGCAGGAACTTACCGGACTGAGCAAATATGATACCTATACAATGGTACTTACCCCGTCAGGAAAGCGCGATCCAGATATTCAGGGAAGTCTTATCAATACCTTCCGTTATAAAAACTGGCGCGCCAATATCAGCTTTGCATATAGTTTAGGAGCCAAGACCCGTCTGTTTGCCATGTACGGTGCATCCAACAACTGGGCATACAGTACGAATATCCAACCTGAGCGCAACTATAGTCGTGACTATATCAACCGCTGGAAACATCCCGGCGACGAGAGGTACACGAATATCCCCGCTATCATCAGCTCTAATAGTGAATACTATATTAAGTATCAGAATCATTTCTCTTCTTATAGCAGTTACACTAACAATGCTCAGGCATTTGCCAATAATCCATGGGTGATGTATGACTATTCTGATATCCGTGTTGTCAGCGCTGATTATCTGAAATTCCAAAGTGGTAGTATCACCTACGAGTTTGATAGTGAGACACTCAGGAAAATGCATCTGCAGCGACTGGCTCTTACCTTGTCAGCATATAACCTCTTTACAATAGCAGACAAGAAACTCAAAGGACAGACACCGACGCAGGGTGGTTTTTCAACCATCCAGCTGTCTGACCGTCCCAGTTTCTCATTCGGTCTTAATATAAACTTTTAAAAACGACAGAATATGAAAAGAATAATATATTTCTTTGTTACCGCCTGTATACTGCTGACTTCTTCATGCAGTGATTTTTTGGAAGAGTATTCACAAGATCTCTCCCGGGTAAGAAGCTACGAAGACCTAAATGAGATTCTCATAGGCAACGCCTATCTTTCTTCCGGTCTGGTTGTCAACGAGGGATATTATATCAATGTGTATAACCCCAACTATATGATATTGCATCTGATGACTGATGAATTGTCAGAAAACTCATTCTCCTACGATCTGGATAGCTATGGCGGTCTGATGAGAGACGAAATGTTCCCTTATTTCACCTGGCAACAGAACGTATGTCTGAACTATGAGAATCGTAGTGTCTATGAGAGTCAGGAAGCATGGTTCTTCAACAAGGCATATTCTTCAATAGCTACCTGTAACATGGTGCTTTATGAAGTGGATAACCTTACTCCAAGTAATGCCGATGAGGAATTTCAGCGTGATAAGATAAAAGGAGAAGCATATTTCCTAAGAGCACTCTATTATCAACTGCTCGTTAACCTTTATGCTGAGCCTTACAATCCTTCAACAGCAGCACAAACACCGGGTGTTCCTTTGAAGGTATCTGAAAAAATCGAGGATATGGAATATGAACGTAATTCTGTACAAGATGTTTACAATCAAGTTGTTTCCGATTTGGAAAAAGCAGAACAATACCTTAAAAACGTTCACAAACCATATTCCATCCAACATGCAGGAATCAATGCCGTATATATTCTCCGCAGCAGAGTGGCACTGTTTATGCAAGATTGGCAGAATGCCAAGAAATATGCAGAATTGTCAATTCAGGAGAATAGCTATCTGCGTGATATCTCAAAAGGGTCTTTCGAAGGAAGCTTCATAGAACCGAAGAACGAGGAGATTACCTTTGTTATGGGTGGAGCTGCATTCGGAAACATCAACTTTACACGTCCGGGAGAAACTTATTATGGTACTATATATTCACCCAACTGGATTATCTCAGACCACCTTTATAATCTCTATGAAGAGGGTGATGCCCGCAGAGATATTTTCTTCGGACGTGAATATGGTGAGAACAATCTTCCATACTACCAAAAGATTGATATCAGTTTCAGCAATCTTGGAATTTACAAAACAGTCAGTGATCAGTTCTGTTACCGCTCAGCAGAGGCATATCTTAATGCGGCAGAGGCGGAGGCACAGTTGGGTAACGATCAAGCAGCTCTTCAACATCTGAACAAACTTCGTGCAGCTCGAATCAAGAATAACAGTAATGTGAGTGCATCCGGAGCCCAGCTCATACAGATTATCCGTGATGAGCGCCAGCGTGAGTTGTGTCTGGAGGGTGTACGGTGGTTTGACATGCGTCGTTACACGGTAGATCCTAAATATAAGCAAGTGGAAACCGTCAAACATTCTTACTCCGTTTACAAACTAGAACTCTATTCTACTGTAAAAAGCGAAATGGCAACCTACGAGTTGAAATCCGATGACGGTGGCATGGTTCTCGATATTCCGAAGAGTGTTCGTGAGTTCCAGAACACTATCGGTGGTAACGCTCGTCCTGAACGAAAAGCAGATATCATTACTTATTAATTCATGAAAGGAAGAAAAAATGAAAAAATATTATTTATTCACAGCTATAGCACTGGTAGGACTTATGTTTGTTGCTGCTTGCAGTGAAGAGGAAGACACCACACCCAGTGAATACGAGCAGAATCTGTTCTATCCTGCTGACAGTGACCATAGTCAGACCGCACAGCTGCGTCGTCAATTTAAAGATGAGATAGGATGTTACCTGCTGTTCAATGACACGCTGAAACATGAACAGAACGGTACGGATACTTATGGTAATATTCTGTGGAATACACAATTGGTAAATCTTACCTATCAGTTTATCGGTTCACCCCAGAAGAATATAAAGTACACATTTGATTATCTGAAAGACTACGATTTGCAAGTAAAAGCAACCACTTTGCTAAAAGAGAAACTGGCCCTACGACTGGGGAAGGCACTACCCTATTCCATCCTTCTTGTTGACAACATCATGGAGTGGACTAATAAAAATGGTGTATGGGAACCGAATACAGGGACCACATACAGTCCAAGGGATCCTTATCCAAAGTTTTTGCTTGGCACTCGCTGCTACGCCTTTGCCATCCACGGGAATGAAGCGTTCGAAAATGATAGTTACTTCAACGACATCTTGGTAAGCATTGTCATTGATAAGATAGGAAATCTTCCCAGCAGCAAGTTGGAGAAATTCCTCAGCTATGTAGCTCAGTGCTGGGATGCAAATGGTAATCCCATACAGAAGAGTCAATTGGGATATGATGACTATGTGACCAACGACGATGCCGCACGGACACTGGGCTTCTGGCAGGATAGAGGTTATTACTATTTCGACTATGGTAATGAAGACCGTGACCATTATATCGAGGCTGTACTCACCTATTCGGTAGCTGAAGTGGAACAGATGATGGCAGGCTATCCTATTGTCATCGAACGATTCAAGGTTATGCGTCAACTCATTATCGACGAATTTGGTATCAAATTGAAATAATCATAAATGAATGAAGATATGAAAAAACTTATATATTTATTATGCCTCACGATGGTAATATGTTTTACAGCTTGCAATGATGAGGAGGAGAAGATTCCCAGTGTTAAACCATCGAATACGGGTACCATGACTGACAAAGACGGTAACGAATACCATTGGGTTCGCTTGGGTAATCTTGATTGGATGGCAGAAAACATGAAAGGTGGAAAACCGTTCTATGAATATACCTACTGGTATCTGGGCTATTATGAATATGCTACAGTAAAGTTCTCTATGGTTGACGATAGATATGAATACTGGAATACTTTTGGTAATGTTTATACGTTTGATCAGGCTTTAGAGAACTGCCCTGACGGTTGGCGACTTCCTACTGATGATGATTGGAAGAATCTCGAATCGGCACTCGGCATGAACAACAAAGAACTGGATAAGTTAGGTTGGCGCAAAGGAGCTGGTCTGCTGATGACACAAACATTAGAACAAGGAACCGGTTTGAAACTTCTCTTCGGTGGACAGATGGGATTTAGTCCAACACAAAACATCTACAATATCAATGATGAATCTGTTACTCCTATGGGCATTAAGGAATACGGAATGTATTGGTCATCTACCGTTGATAAGGCCTACGAAATGCAGTGTGTATATTGTCGCCGCATTATGCCCTATCTGAATGAGGTGGAACGCACCAGCAGCACCACACAGAACCGCTGGCTCAGTGTGCGCTATGTGCGTGACGCAAAATAAACAACGAAAAAAACACACATCACCTACCTTATCTTAAATCTAGCAGAAGCCAGTGTTGCAACTCGCGACACTGGCTTTTTTCTATAAAAAACATTTTGCCATGTCGGGAATAAAATGTATTTTTGCATGGAAACAATCAAAAGAATAACGATGAGCAGTGATATCAAGCTTACCATCCACCGTGCCGACACTAGCTCGCGCGTGCCCATTCCATTGGCTACTGCCAGCGTGAAAGCCGGTTTCCCATCGCCAGCCCAAGACTACATGAGCGAGGACATCGACTTGAACGAAGTGCTCGTGAAAAACCGCGAGGCTACATTCTATGTGCGCATCTCGGGCGACTCGATGACTGAGGCAGGCATCATGGACGGCGACCTGGCTGTCGTCGACAAGGCCATTGAAGCGAAAGACGGCGACTTCGTGGTGGCTTTCATCGACGGCGACTTCACCATCAAGCAGTTCCGCATCGACAAAAGCGGACAGTATGGATGGCTGGTGCCGTGGAACGAGCATTATCCTAAAATCATGGTCAACGAGGAAAACAACTTCATCATCTGGGGAGTAGTAACATACGTGATACATGCAATACTTCGGCATAGCTGACTGCAACAATTTCTATTGCTCGTGCGAGCGGGTGTTCCGTCCCGATCTGCGCGAGCGGCCCGTCGTGGTGCTGAGCAACAACGACGGTTGCATCATTGCGCGCTCTGAGGAAGCCAAGGCACTGGGCATTGCCATGGGAACGCCTTTCTATCAGGCTAAAGCAATGCTTGAGACGCATGGAGCAGCCGTTTTCAGCAGCAATTACACACTCTACGGCTCGATGTCAGCCCGTGTGATGTCGCTGCTCTCACAATACACACCCAAGCTGCAAATCTATTCCATCGACGAGGCTTTCCTGCTACTGAGCGACGACCACAACCATCACCTCAAACACGAGGGTGAGCAGATGGCCGCCCGCATCTACAAATCTACGGGAATCCCCATCTCAGTGGGCATCGCCCCCACCAAGACACTGGCAAAGATGGCCAGCAAATTCGCAAAGAAGTATCCAGGGTACAAGCGTTGCTGCCTGATCGACACTGACGAGAAGCGACTGAAGGCTCTACAGCTGTTCCGCATCGACGACGTATGGGGCATCGGCAGGCAGATACGGCGCCAACTGGAATACCACGGCATTCACACTGCTGCCGACTTTGCCGCCAAGAAAGAGAGCTGGGTGCGCAGCAAATTCAATGTCACTACCCTGCGCACCTGGAAAGAGCTGAACGGCATCAGCTGCATCGATGTGGAAGACCTGCCCTGGAAAAAGTCCATCTGTACCAGCCGTAGCTTTGCCCATCAAGGCATCACCGATGCCATTGTGCTGGAAGAGGCGGTAGCCAACTTTGCATCCATGTGTGCAACGAAGCTGCGCAAGCAGCGGTGCTGCTGCCAGAGTGTGACGGTGTTTGCCCATACCAGCCGTTTCCGTACCGATGTGCCCTGCGACATGATTCATGCGACCATGACGCTGACCGTCCCCACGCAGGCCAATGCCGAGATCATCAATGCGGCACTCACCGTGCTCAGAAAAAACATGCGCCGCAACGAAGGCAAGCCCTTCGCCTATAAGAAGGCGGGGGTCATTCTGTGGAATATCACACCGCAAAGCGCCATCCAGCAAGACCTTTTCGACCCTATAGACCGCCAACGGCAGGCTGCACTGACCAAGGCCATCGACGAGATCAACCGCAAAAACGGCTACAACACCGTACGGCTGGCCTCACAAGGCACCGACATCCGCTTCAGCCTGTTGCGCGAGCACATCTCAAAAAATTTCACCACCAACATCAACGATGTGCTGGTGGCGAAAGTATAATTCTGAAACAACTAGCTATTATACTAGTATCGTTATTTTACAAGTATACTAGTTCTACCAAAATAACTGGTTTAACCTGATAGAAAGCCATTCTTACCCTTTCTCTTCCTTCTTTCCAAACTGTGGGTCAATCTTCAGGAAGGCTGTCACCAGGAAGGTGATGGCACAGCAGAACATCACGATGACAAAGAAGGTGCTGTAGCCAACGGCATCTTTCAGCCATCCCGACACCATGCCCGGAAGCATCAGTCCCAAGTAAGAAAGGCCGGTGCAGATGGCATAGTGTGAGGTCTTAAACTCGCCCTGGCTGATGTAGAGCATATAGAGCGTCAGGGCCGTGAAGCCTAGTCCGTAGCCAAACTGCTCGATAAACAACAGGGCACTGACGACAAACAGGTTATGAGGGAAGGCATAACTCATGTAGACATACACTATGTCGGGCAAGGTAATGGCTACCACAAACCACCACAACCAGCGTTTCAGTCCGTCGCGGCTGGCCAGCATACCGCCCACAATGCCTCCGAGCAGCAGGCCGATGAGCCCCACGGTGCCATAAGCCAGTCCGTATTCTTGCGGCGACAGTCCCAGTCCGCCTTCCGACCCCGGACGCATCAAGAACGTGCTGGCCATCTTGGTGAGCATAGCCTCGGGGAAGCGGTAGAACAGCAGGAACAGCAGTACGAATACCATCTCACGCCAAGGCAGTTTGGTGAAGAACGATGTCAGCGACTGCCACACGCCCTGTGCCACCTCGCCCACACTCATATTCTTATTGCTGCGGTCGGCAGGATGCGGCATGATGAAGCTGTGATAGAGCCACATGGCAATAAAGATGCCAGCCAGCCCGTAGAACACCAGGCTCCAGGTATAGGCCTTTTGGTTGCGGAACATCAGCTGCAGCATGCCTGCCACGGGGACAAGCACGCCCTGCCCAAAGATGACGGCAATGCGATAGAACGTGTTTCGGATGCCCACAAACCATGCCTGGTTGTGGCTGTCGAGCTCCAGCATATAAAAACCATCGGCTGCAATGTCGTGGGTGGCGCTCGAGAAGGCCATCAGGAAGAAGAAGAACATCGTGCCTTGGAACCAGAAACTGGCATTCAGCGTGAAAGCCACACCCGCCAACGACGAGCCAAGCAACAACTGCATAGCCAGCACCCACCAGCGCTTGGTCTTATACAAATCGACAAACGGGCTCCACAGGGGCTTGATGACCCAAGGCAAGCCGAGCCAGCTGGTGTATAGTCCTATTTCTGTGTCGGTCATGCCGAGTTGCATATACATCACTACGGCCACAGTCATGACAACCACATTGGGCAGTCCCTCGGCAAAATAGAGCGACGGCACCCATGTCCACGGTGATTTGAAGTTCTTCATTTATTTATAGATTTTCTTGATTTCTGTATGACGATAGTAATGATAGAGTATCTCGTCGTATTTATATCCTTGGTTTCCCATCACGGCAGCACCGATCTGGCAGAGGCCTACTCCATGTCCCCAGCCTTTGCCGTAAAGGATGAAATGGCCCTTACGCTTCACCACATCGAAAGCACTGCTCATCAAGTGGCTCTCACTCAAGGCGCGCCTGATCTCCAATTCCTTGCCAATGGTGAACGAGCGTTTCGTACCCACAATCTTCAGTTTCCAGATGCGCCCGCTCTTGCCGCGCTCCAGCGGAACCAGGTCGGTAATGTCGCCCAGGTCGAGCTTCAACTTCTCGTTCACAATGCGACTCAACTCCTCTTGCGTGTAGTCCACCGTCCAACTGTAGAAGTCGGTTGTCTCCTGGTCGTAATCGTTCAGCACTTGGGCGATGACGTTCGGGTCGTTGGTGTTGCAGAAGGGGTCTTTCACCGACACGAGATAGGGCTTGGGCGTGTCTTCCCAGCAATACTGAAACTCCTCGGTGATGCCTCCGCAGCATTTACTGAAGCGTGCGTCGCAAATCTCATCGCCCGACAAGAGGATTTGACCGCGGGTGGCCCGTATGGCATCCACTACGTGCCGATTGTTAGCCTTCGTGATGCCTTGGTAGCGCTGGCAGTGGTCGTCGGCACAGACATCGAAGATGGTATGATCCTCTCGGTCGTACCAGCGTATCAGCTCGTCGTCTTTCCTCACAAACGAGAAGAATCCCGAGGTACCTCCCTGCAACTGCTGGCGCTTCACCATCTGGGCGAGCAGCCATGAGCGCGAGATGACGGCATGGGCCTTGAGCAGCTCTGGACTCGACGTGGCTTTCATCTCGCTAGAGATGACGCTGGTGAGATACTGCTCGACGGGCAGCAGGTTGATAGCACAAATCTTATCGGCCTCAACCACCAACTTCAGCGTGCCGAGGAACGTCTGTGTCTCCTTCCGTTCCCAATGGAAATGCACGCCAATGGTGACGTCGGAGAGCGAGAACGAGGCGTCGGCCGCCTGAGGAGTGAACGTCAGCTCGCGATACTGACTGCCATTCCACAGAATGCCTCCCTCGGAGAACTCCACCGTCTGTTCGCCCTCTATCGTGGCACCCTTGGCCATGTAAGGTTTGTTGAGTGTGAAGTGAATCTGTTGTGCACTGACGATACCCACCGACACGTCGGGTTCCCGCTTATATTGGGCGAGGGCGGCAGGCAACTGCGAAGCATCTTTCTTCTCGTCGCCACGGGCACTGAGCATGGCAATGACAGCCTTCACCGAACTATCATCGAGGCTTACCTCACGCAGTATCTCATCAGCCCGCTCGGCGGTAAGCCGCTCATAATCCTCACGTCGGGGCAGGATGATGAGACCGGCCATATCGAGGGCTCCCGGCGAGACAAGCATCTTGCGCTCGCCCTCAGCATAGTAACAGTCGGGACGGTGTTTCTGGCGTGGGAACACCACCAGCAGATACTCGTCGTGCTGGCGCCACGCCACAATGTTCATCATGGGTTCATCAGCATCGGTGTGCATCTGTTCCAAGGCCTTGTAAAGACGAAGGAAGAGTGACTTGCCGGTGTCGGTATTCTTGCTGCGCACGGCAAAGGCCGGGCACACATAGTCGGACACGAAAAAGATGCCTTCGTCGTCGGCCACGGTGGCAACGGGAGTCAGCGAACGACTCAACCGCTGCCAGCCTGTCTGCAGGGGCAGCATGCCATTCGTTCCTGCCTGTAGATGCAGGTGGTCGGGGGCGCTGGCACCGCACTTCGGACCATTGTAGAACACCATCAGACTGGGATAGAGCGACAACAGCTTATAAATCTCGGCATAGGCGTCGGCAATGCGTTGCGGCTGATGACGGCGCGAAGGGATGGTATAGTGGACGGGCAGTATGGGATATGGGTTCACCAACAACTCGTAGCGCCCGTCTATCTCTTTCACAATCTGCTGTGCAGGGCGGTTCTGTGAACACAGGAAACAGGGTCGCTCGGCAATCGACTGGCGGTCGATTTTAGCACCTGTAGACACGATACGTGCTGCATTGAACTGTGCCTTCAGGTAGTCGCCAAGCTCTTTGGTCTCCACCATCTGCAGGTCGCGGTAGTGCTGGCGCGCATCGTCCCACTTTTCCAGCTGGCGGTTGAAGAACCGGTCGAGCGCATCGCTCTGCTCTGCCTGCTGACTGTCAGTCGAGGCATGAGAGGCCAGCGTTGCCTGCTGCAAGGCGTTTTGCCGCTGGCGGGCACGTATCTCCATCGTGCGTAGCCGGTCTTTATACAGGTTGTTGGCATTCACTTTCTCCACCGAGAGGGCGGCATCGCTGTTGCCTCCCCACCGGCGGCAGAGATACAACTCGCTGAAAATGCGGCCGATGCGGTATTTGCGGCTGAAGACCAGTCCCATGGCATAGTCTTCGCCATAGCTGGTGTTGGGGAATTGTATCTGGCGGGCCAGCGGCGTGAAGAAGGCTCGCGGAGCTCCCAGTCCGTTGATACGCAGGGCATTGTTGGGACCGTTCGTATCGGTCCACTCAGCATGGTCGATCAGTCCTGGCGGCAGGGTTTGCAGGTTGAAGTCGCACATGCGGTACGAGCCAATGACCATGGCGGCTCTCTGCTTGCGGAAGGTGCTCACGATTTGCTGCAGAGTATTGGGAGAACTATAGAGGTCGTCGCTGTCCAACTGGACGGCAAACCGTCCGCAGCGGTCGTCGTTGATCGCCTCGTTCCAACAGCCTCCGATGCCTAGGTCGGTGCGCTGCGGAATGATATGGACAAGCGTCTCGCAGGCCATCTCGCGCAGGATGTCGGTGGTACGGTCGGTAGAGTGATTGTCCACCACGATGACATTATAGGCAAAGGTGGTCTTCTGTGCCAGGGCACTCCTCACAGCGTCGGCAATGGTCTTCTCACGATTGTAGACGGGTATGACTACCGAGGCCTCGCACGGGAACTGCTGCTCGCCGAAGTCGGGGTCGCCATAGCGCATGGTATCCACCAAGGCACCTATCTCGCCGAGATGACGGGTAGCCACCTGCTCCATCTCGAGCTGTGCCTCACGGTTGCGCGGGTCCACATAGTCGAACTGCCGCTCTCCGCTGGCACGCAAATCGTATTCCTCCTCGGTGTAAAGCAGCTCGTTCAGATGGAACAGCTCACCCTTGCGGCTCAAGAAGAGACGCAGGTCATACCAGCCTGCGAAGCGCCAGTCGGTCTGAAGCTGCCGGGCATACTCGCGCAGCCATTCGCTCTTGATGAGCACCACCGAGCCAAAGTCGAAGTCATCGCGGATACTACCCACTTGATAATCAATCACGGGATGGCGCTCCACCACACCTGCTTTTCGCTCACAGCGGTCGGCATACACCATGGCGGCACCCGTTTCACGGGCAGCCCGAAGCATGCGCTCCAGCGTCGACGGTCCCCATGCAATGGGAGTGGTCTTCAAGCAGAAAAGGGCATATTCAGCATCGGCATGAGCTGCCATGCCTGTCATTGCCGCCGACGACAGCAGGCCGTCGGCTGCCACAAACGTGGTATTCTCGGGGGGCGTGTGCGTTGCGGCAAATGCCTGCGTCACCATCAGACAGATGTGCTGCACCGTCTTATGGTCGCGCAGGGGAGCCAGCGTCTGCTCCACCGCATCTATATCATTACAAGGCAAAAAGCAATCAATGCGTTCTCTCATACGTATGTATTATAAATGGTATTTCGTTTCTTTGTGCAAAATTACAAAAAATCTGACGAAGAGAGAAAGAATGAGACTTGTTTCTTTCGCTTGCCACCAAGAAATTAGCGAAATCGCACGTTTTATCCCCCGCCTCAGCCGTTCTGCGATGTGCGGCTGAAATGTGAATCTATGTTTTTTGGGAGCTGCCTGCGAAGTCCATACAGACATTCTTCCATGCCAAACCGTGCTGTTTACCCCATCCGAAATGGAGTCGCAGATGCCGAAGGCTATTCTGCTCTGCTAATGATACCCTCTGCGTTTCCAGAAGGCTACTCTGCATTTCTAGAAGGCTACTCTGCATTTCCAGAGGGCTACTCTGCGGTCGTAGAGCAGCCCTCCAGAAACACACGCCGAGCAAATGAAGTGAGAGGTGAAGCGAAGAGACCGTTTTTTGCGCATTTACTTGGCGAGATGGAGGAAAATATGTATTTTTGCAAAGCCTTCTGCTGCCATCTTTGTGGACAGCAAACAACGGAAAGCCACTAATATAATAAGGTATATAGATATGACTGAGAAAGAAAAGATGCTGGCAGGACAGATTTATTCTGCCACAGACCCTCAACTGCTGGAAGAACTAGCAGCCGCCAGAGAGGTGATTCACGACTTCAACCGGCTGCGCCCTTCGGAGCACGAGAGAAAGATGGAACTGCTGAAAGGTCTGCTGGGACATATCGGCGACGACCAGATCATCGTCAACCAGCCTTTCCACTGCGACTATGGAAAACAGATTCGTGTGGGACGGCGCTTTTTTGCCAACTTCAACTTCACCGTGCTCGACGAAGCGAGCGTCACCATCGGCGACGACTGTTTCATCGGTCCTAATGTGAGCATCTATACGGCCTGCCACAGCACCGACCCCATAGAGCGCAACAGCCGCCAGGAATGGGCAAAGCCTGTGACCATCGGCGACAACGTGTGGATTGGCGGAAGCGTAACCATCCTACCGGGTGTGACCATCGGCGACAATGTGACCATTGGTGCCGGGTCGGTGGTGGTAGCCGACATTCCCTCCAACTGTGTGGCAGTAGGCAATCCGTGCAAGGTGGTAAGGCAATTGTGAGCAGGAGCAACGGGCGCCATTATGCGCTGGTCATCCAACCGACGAGAACATCTCTTCAACCTTATCAGGGGTCGACTCTCTGGCCCAACATCTTGCGCAAATGCGTGTCAAGGATATGGAACGAGGGCTCAACCATGCCTCCGTGACCGTGGCCGTCTATCTCGTATAAATAGGTCTGCTGATGCCCCACGAGTTTCATCATCCGTGCCAGGTACTGGTTCTCATCGTAACGGCCGTAAAGCTCGAGCTCTCTGTCGCCACAAATCAGCACCAGAGGAGG
>Ga0129307_1001693_pt1 | contig 21625 bp, 10 predicted proteins | sample P1105metagenome_FD_94437 | JGI IMG/M metagenome (GOLD analysis project Ga0129307, IMG submission 94437) | Capybara group fecal microbial communities from Wisconsin, USA - P1105 metagenome | ecosystem: Host-associated > Mammals > Digestive system > Large intestine > Fecal | place: USA: Wisconsin... | reverse complement strand
CAGGTAATGCGGGACCGGATAGGAGCCCATGGCGCTTCCGAACACCAGGAGGATGGTCGAAAGGATGGCCGGCTTGACCATCGGCAGGGTGATCCGGGTCATGATCTTCCACTTCGGGGTATCCAGGATGGTCGCTGCCTCCTCGAGGTTCGCGTCCATGTTGCGGAAGATGCCGCCGATCAGGATATAAGCGAAGGGAGCGTAGTGAAGGCCCAGGACGACCAGGCTCGGGAAGAGTCCCTTGCACCACCAGATCGGCATCGTGATGCCGGTAAGCGACGTCAGGAGGCCGTTTGAGGTGCCGGTGACCGCGTTGCTGTTAAAGAGGTGCTGCCACACGACGGCCAGCGTCCACTGCGGCATGATGTAGGGGAAGATGAAGATGGAGCTCAGGTACTGCTTGAACTTCAGATTCGTGCGGGTCACCAGGAACGCCATGATGCCGCCGAAGACGATGGACACGATGCAGGTGCCCACGGCCAGCCATACGGTGTTGAGAAGCGGCGTCCAGAGGTTGGCCTTCGCAAGCTTCGAGGTAAACAGGTCAGTGTAGTTTACGAGGGTATATCCTGAAGCCTTGCCGGCCAGGTGCGCGTCGATGGTGCCGGGGTGGATCTTGAAGGTATCCTGGATGATGGCGATGATCGGCGCGACGGTCGTGAAGGTCAGGACGATGCCCATGAGGAGCAGGATCACGTTATGCGGCTTTGAAAAATAAGTTTTGATCTTATTCAGCCGGATCGTGGAGGCGCTCGCTTTGGTCCGGGACTGTTCCATAAGCATAACTCCTTAACGTTTGACAGAGGGATGAAAGCAGCGTTTGACGAGTAAAAACATACATCATCAGGGAAGGATCGCGGATCCGTAAAATAATACCCCGGAGCATCCCCCGCGGGAGCTCCGGGGCACACGGTCAGGTCATGAAAATGTTGACCGGATCTTTGTTACTGTGCGGTGTACTTGTCCAGGGTCTCGATCCAGTTGCCGATACCGAATGCGCATTCCGCGCAGTAAGCCGGATCCTCAAGGACCAGCTTGCCGTCGGTGGTCCACCAGTCATAGCCGCGGTCGTTCTTCGCAGCGAACTTGACGGTGGTGCCGTCCTCTTCCATACCGCCGATGGAGTGATGGAACTCAGCCTCGTTCTCCTCAGCGACCTTCGGGTTGGAGGAGTAGCCGCCCATATCCTTGCCCCATGCGGAGAAGCCGTCCTTGGTGCAGGTCATGTAAGCGATGAACGCGCATGCGGTCCACGGAAGCGGGGTGTTGTCGGTAACGAACAGGTAATGGCAGTAGCCGTAGCCGCCGATGCCGGTGTAGCCGTCCTCATAGGCAGCGACCTTGATGTTGTTGACGGAAACGGTCGCGGACTCCTCGACGGAGCGGAGCTTGGAGTAGACCAGAAGGCCGAACTGATCGGTCGCGGAAGCGTCGACCAGGGTGTTGCAGATCGGGCCGTCGTCAGTCTGCGCATTGTAGCTGCCGACCCAGAGCTTGATCCATGCCATCGCGTACTTGCCGTCATCGCCCAGGCCGTAGTCGGCAGCCTCGGACTCCATCTCGTTGATGGTCGGCTGGAGCAGGGCCTTCTTGTCATCCGGCAGCGCGTCGAACGCCTCGTGCAGCCATGCGGAGTAGTCGTCCCTGGTCAGCATGTACAGGAAGTTCTTGCCGACGATCTCTGAGTCGATGTCCATGAACAGGCCGTGCTCATCCGGAAGGACGAAATCCCAGCAGTTGGTGTAGGTCTTGCTGCCGGTGCAGTTGTACATGAAGACCTTGTTCAGGGTCTGCAGCGGAAGGTATCCCTGGTAGTCCGCCGCGGTGACGCCCTTCGCCTCAGCCCAGTCCTTCGGGATGAAGGTGTCGAGGATGCCGGTCTGGACCATCTTGGACTCGATCTGGTTGCCGTCCTGGATCAGGGTCATCGCGAAGGTGCCGGTGTCCTTCAGGGAGTCGGCGGTCAGCTGATCGAAGATCTTGTTGTTCTTCGGCTGCTGCCACTCGAAGTCCATGTTGTAGTTCGGGTCGATGGTCTTCAGATAGTCGATGAAGAGCGGAAGAGCGGACTTGCCGCGGCTGGAGTTGCCGACGCCGTAGAACATCTTGCCGTTGGACTCCTCGATCGCCTTCTTTGCCAGCTCTTCAAGGCTCATGCCTTCCGCTTCCTTGATGATCTTCTGGGTCTCGGTCAGGTTCTCGTCTGCCGGGGCCTCAGCCTTGGTCTCCGCGGGAGCGTCAGCCTTCGTCTCGGCTGCTGCCGGAGCAGCCGCCGCGGTGGTCGCCGGAGCGCCGCCGCCTCCGCATGCCGCGAGGCTCATGACCATAGCTGCAGAAAGGATTACGGATAATGCTTTTTTCATATAGACTCCTCCTTGTGAAATATTGACATGTTTCAGGAGCTTTCGAACCGGATCTCCTGTTTAAAATTATTATAAAAGCGTAATTTTTAAAAAACCACCGGGTAAAACTGCTGTTTTTTTTGAATTTCTGCGATAAGGGCGGGGAGGTGGAAGGATTTATAAAACTCTGCTACAATCGGGATGTGCATACCGAAGACGGAGGCTTCCGGAGGAAAGGAAGCGGAGACGGCGAAGGAAAATGACAGACAGGAGGTGACGCGAATGGCAGTGAAAAGGCTCCTTATGCTCCTTTTATGCTGCGGGCTTTTTATTACCGGCTGCGGCGGGACAGCGGCGGACGATGCCGTTTTTCCGGAGGTCAGCGCGCCTGCTGAGGAAAACCGCCTGACTGTCGCGACCTCCCATAAAAAGGAGGTCTGGTGGCCGGTGGTCCGCGAATTCGAGGAGCAGACCGGGATCTGGGTCGATGTGATCGAGGGCGGCACCAACGAGCTGCTTGACAGGATCGAGAAGAGCGGGAACGCTCCGGCCGCTGACGTGATGTTCGGCGGCGGCGTGGAGAGCCTTGAAGCGCACGCGGGGCTTTTCCTCCCGTACCGGCCGGAAACAGATCAGGAGATCGACCCGCGCTACCGTTCCGGGGACGGCATCTGGACCCCCTTTTCCGCCCTTCCGATCGTGCTGATCTATAATACGAAGCTTGTCGAGAAAAACCGGCTCGTTTCCTGGAAGGACCTTCTGAACGAAGAGTTCCGGGGAAGGATCGCCTTCGCGGATCCCGGAAGGTCCGGCTCCAGCTTCACGGCCCTTATGACCATGAACGCGGCTGTGGGCGAGGCGGACTTCGCGGACCGTTTCGCGGACCAGCTGGACGGAAAGCTTCTGGAAAGCTCCGGCGACGTGCTGACCGCTGTCTCCGACGGCAGCGCCCTTGCCGGCATCACCCTCGAGGAGACCGCGTTAAGGAAGATCTCCGAGGGCGCGAACATCGCCCTCGCGTACCCGGAGGAGGGCACCAGCGCCGTACCCGACGGGACGGCGATCGTCCGGGGCACGTCCAGGGAGGAGGCCGCGAAGAGGTTCGTCGATTTCACTGTGGACCGGGATGTACAGGAGCGCCTGCCGGAACGGTTCTGGCGCAGGCCGGTGCTGAAAAAGACGGATGCCGGCGTGCTTCAGGCCGCGGACCTTCCCTCGCCTGAGACCCTGATGCTTGTTGACTATGACGTGCAGGATGCCGCAGCACGCCAGGACGAGGTCCTCATGAGCTGGAGCTTCCGTCTCGGCAGAGAGGAGGCGGAGCAATGAGGCGATGGTTCCGTACCTCCTTCCGGAGGCGCATGTTCGCGGCATTTGTCGCGGTATCAGTCATCCCGCTGATGCTCTGCCTGTTCCTTATGATGCGCGTATTCACCCGCCAGCAGGAGGAGCGCGAGAGGATCGAAGCGGCCGGGTACCTCGCCACGGTGACCGGCGATCTTGAGGACCTTCATCTGGGACTTCTTAAGGCAGGAAGGCGCCTCAACGCGGACCCGATGATCCCCATCGCCCTGAAGGGCGGTACCGTGAGCTCGGTCTCGGTCAACAACATTCTTTACTCCGCTTCGGAGGAGGTCCGGTCCTATGCCAGCTGCGACCTCTATGACGCGGAGGGAAAGCTCCGCTATTCCACCAGGAGCACCGCCCGCCCGGCGCAGCTCCCGAAAACGAGAGGCATCCTTAAGCTTGCCTCGGAGAACGAAGGACTGGTATATTCCGTCACGGAGGACGTGACCGACACGTCGGCCCCCCTGCTCCGGGCGGCGGTCCGGATCTTTGAAAGGAACGGGGAGACTGCCGGTTATTTTGTCGCGCAGATCTTCCAGTCTGATTTCCGCAGCATGCTTGAAGGAAAGTACGGCGCGCAGAATGAGCTGATCCTGGTGAGCCGCTTCTGGCGCCCTGTATACTGCGCAAGGCCGCAGCTTGCCGCGGAGCTTACCCCGGTCTTAAGGGAAGCCCTGACCACCGGGACCCGGCCGGAAGGCCTTGAGGAGGGGCTCGCCTATTCCGCCGCGCAGGAGAAGCTGAGCGGGATCTTCGCGATCCTGCAGCGCCCGCAGATGTTTACGTCGGAGACGGTCCGCCTCCTGCAGAGCATCGCCATGCTGGCCCTGTTCCTGGGCTGCATGACTGCGTTCATCCTGAGCGTGGTGCTGGGAAGCCAGCTGTTCCGGCCGGTGGAGAGGCTCCGGAACGCCATGGGCCGCGTGACGCTCGACAATCTGGACGTGCAGGTAGAGACCGGCGAGGACGAGCTCGGCGAGCTCGCGGAGCGCTTCAACCATATGACAGCCGCGCTGACCCGCAGCAGGACCGCCCTGATGGAGAACCAGGAGCGGCTCGTCAGGAACCAGAGGGAGCTGAACGAGGCGCAGATCCGCATGCTGCAGGCACAGCTGAACCCCCACTTCCTCTGCAACACTCTGGACACCATGAAGTGGATGGGAAAGATCCGGGGCAGCGACGACATCGCCCTCATGTCCACGGACCTTGCGGACATCCTCCGCTTCGCGATCTCGCCGGACGAGTTCGTGACGCTTGAGGCGGAGACCCGGATCCTGGACAGGTATATCGAGATCCAGAAGATCCGGCAGTCCGGGGCACTGACGCTGAACCTTGAGATCCCGGAGGAGCTGAAGGACTGCATGATCCCGAAGATGATGCTGCAGCCGATCGTAGAGAACGCCATCCTGCACGGCCTGGACGGCGGGGAGCCCGGAGAGATCACGGTCCGGGCGGAGACGGAAGGCGGCGGGACGCTTCTTAAGCTTTCCGTCCTGGACAGCGGCCGCGGGATCCCGGAGGAAATGACCGGACCATACGTGCCGCCGGAGGGTGAGGCCGCGCGCCATCACCTCGGGCTCTACAATGTGGATACTATATTAAAGAAGAACTTCGGCGAGGACTTCGGCCTCCGGCTTGACAACCGTCCCGGCGGAAGGGGCACCTCCGTAACGGCGGTGCTGCCGCTCACGCGCGGGAGGAAGAAGGCCGGAGCAGAAGACAGGAGGGAGACAGGATGAACCGGGTGCTCATAGTGGAAGACGAGGAGATGATCCGCAAGGGGATCGTCCTCACCGTAGACTGGAAGGCACTGGAATGCGAGGTGGCGGGCGAGGCCGCCAACGGGGAGGAAGGCCTTGCGGCGGCGGAACGCCTGAAGCCGGATATCATCATCACGGACCTGAAGATGCCGAAGATGGACGGGATCGCCATGCTGACAGAGCTCCGGAAGCGCGGCTGCGCGGCGAAGGTGATCATCCTGACCGCCTACGACAGCTTCAGCTATGCACGGAGCGCCCTGCGCCTGGGCGCCGTGGACTTCCTTTTAAAGCCCTACCATGACGGCGAGCTTGAGGAGGCTGTCATGAGGCTCAAGGAGCTCTATCCCCCGGAAGGGGCGGACGGCGCGGCCGCGGACGGGAGCGGGCTCTCCGCCGCGGGAGCCGGCACGGCTCCGGACGGCACAGCCTCTTCGCAGGGCGCGGTAGAGGACGGCGGCTCCGCGGAGCTCCTGCCCGTTCCGGAGCTCTGGAATGAAAAAGGAAGCCGCCATGTGCGGCAGACCATCGCCTACATCAGAGACCATTACGGGGACCCGGACATCAGTGTGTCCGAGATCGCGGGCCATCTGGGCATCAGCGAGAGCCATTTAAGCCATGTCTTCAAAAAGGAGACCGGCGGGACGCTCCTGTCGTGGATGACGAAATACCGGATGCGCGAGGCGATCCGGCTCCTGAAGGAAGGCCGCATGAAGATCTATGAGGTCGCGGAGGCAGCGGGCTACAGAGACATCGCCTATTTCTCAGCCACCTTCAAAAGGATCACAGGACACAGCCCCAGCGAGTACCTGGGCAGACATTGAACACTTCCGCCGCGTAAAGAAGCGGGGGGATTCTTGCCAGACAGTGATAAAAAACACGGCCGGAAAGCCTTTCGAGGCTCCGGCCGCAGGGGGAAAGCATGAAGATCTATATCATTCGCCACGGTGAAACGGAACTGAATAAATACGGGCTGATGCAGGGCATCACGGACGAGCCGCTGAACGCCTCCGGAAGGGAGATCGCCGAGATCACCGGGCGGAACATGCGGGGCATCCGTTTCGACGCCTGCGTTTCAAGCCCTCTTATAAGGGCAAGGGAGACGGCGGAGATCATCCTCAGGGAGAGCGGGAACGGACAGGTCCCGGTCACCTTTGACGACCGCATCAAGGAGATCAACGGCGGGATCATGGAGGGAAGGAAGCTTACGGACGGCCCGATGCCCCCGGAGAAGGCGGTCCTCTTCCATAAGGACGCCTTCCGGTTCCCGGGCTTCCCGGGTGGGGAGGACCTCCGCCAGCTTATGAGCAGGACGCAGGAATTCCTCCGCGAACTCGCCCGGAAGGACGACGGCAGGACCTGGCTCGTCTCTACCCACGGCACGGCGCTCAGGGCCATGCTGAACTTTCTCTATGCGGACCCCTCAAGCTTCTGGCAGGCGCATTCTCCTTACAACTGCGCCGTGAGCATCGTGGAGGCGCAGGACGGAAAGCTCAGGCTCCTTGAGGCGGACAGGCTTTATTACGACGCCTCGCTGGCGGTCGACCGGTACAAGTACTGACCGCCGCACGGCTGTCCGGCAGACGATGACAGGTCCCTGCCGGTCAAACGGTCGTCCAGCCGCCGTCGATGACAAGGATGGTCCCGCTTGCCATGTTCGCGTGGTCGCTGGCGAGGTAATGGACCGCGCTGGCAACGTCGTCGATGGTGCCGAGCTCGCCGCGCGGGATCCTGGAAAGGACGGAGGCCCTGAATTCCGGCTGGTCAAGGCGCTCCGCGGTCCCGGGCGTATAGGTGAAGGTCGGGGCGACCGCGTTGACAAGGATCCCCTCCTTGCCCCATTCGAGCGCCATGACGCGGGTCAGCTGGTTCAGCCCGCCCTTGGAAGCGCAGTAGACTGCCTCCCCTTCATTTGCCACCATGGAGATCTGGGAGGTGATGTTGATGATGTGCCCGTAATGCACAGGCAGCATGATCCTGGCCGCCGCCTGGGCGCAGAAAAAGGCGCCCCGGAGGTTCAGGTCCATCATGGTGTTCCAGTCGTCCTCCGTCACGTCGATCGCGGGGATGGGGTGTCCCATGCCGGCGCAGTTGACCAGGATGTCGATCCTGCCGTAGTCGTCCCGGATCTTCTGAAAGACCGGCTCTATTCCCGGTACGTGCCGGACGTCGAGGACACGGCTGTCGATCTTCATATTCTTCGACGCGTACTCGTCCTTCAGCTTCTGAACGGTCTCTTCACGGCTGCCGAGCGCGATCACGGTCACGCCCTGCTCTGTGAAATAGTCGGTAAGCCCCCTGCCGATCCCGTTCGTCCCGCCTGTGATGACCATGATCCTGTCTTTCAGTGAAAAGGTATTCATTGAACAGCCTCCCTTCGTACGTGATCTGAAAAATCTTCTCTGTTCAGCATAACATAAGTCCGCTTTCCCCAGTATCACTTCTGTATTACAATGCCTTGTATAATTTCTTTACAGAAAAGAATTCTGCGTACGATCTTCTGCGGCGGTACGCGCAGGACTTGCCGGGAAGCGTAAAAGGAGAAGGATATGCCGAAAAGCTTAAGAACTTATCTTGACGAACTCAGAAGAAAAAAGACGCCCGGACATGATCCGGAGAACCTGTATGACCAGATGTACCAGAGCCTTTCAGACCTTGACGAAACGCTGAATGATGAGGAACTCGGCGAAGAGCAGAAATACAGCAGGGTCAGTGAGCTGTATGAAAGGACCAGGCAGCTGGTCCTTGACTACAATCAGAAGAGGTCAAGGTCTTTTTTCGGTCCCTCTGACTGGGAACGCTCCACGGGGCTTCTCGGACAGCTTTATACGGACCTCACGAACCAGCTCAGCATATTCACGTCCATGCGGGACGCCGACCAGGCCCCGAAGCAGCGTTTCCAGACTGTCTCGCAGAACTACGAATATACGTTGGCGGACAGGCCGGGCGCGGAGGAGATGCCCGGAGCCAATATGCAGCACAGGGAACCTCTGTCTGAGCTGAACCTGATCGATCTTGAAAACCAGCCGAGGAATCCCGGACGGAAGGCGCCGGGAAACAAGGCGCAGGAAGCGTTTCTTCCGGACGATTCCTTAAATAATTCCTCTATGGACCTTGCGGAGGCCTTCGGCTTTGACAAGGGGCCGGAGGAGAAAAAAGCACCGGTGAACGAACCTGTACAGGACAGGCAGCAGCGTAATAACGGCCCCGCGCCCGGGAGGCGGGCAAAAAAATTCGAGAACGTGCTCCGGAACGTGACCGTCAATGAACTGAAGGAGTTTTTCGATGATTACGGCCCGACGTTCGACGGAAATAACTATATCCCGTCCGACCTGCGGAAAGTCCTCGGAAACGGTTCCATCAGTACCGGACGCACGGCATTTCCTCAGCGCAGCGAAGTTTCCTACAGGTCATGGCAGGAAACCTATTTTAACAGCCTTGTTGACCTCAGCGCTTTCGATGAACCGGCTCCTCAGCAGGAAAAGACCGGAGATAACAGGGAGAAGGACGGAGAAAAGAAGGCGCTGGCAAAGAATAAATTCGAATTATTCGCAGCTGATTTTATAAGAAAGGATTTCATTCTCCGGGAGACGATCCTGTCAGCGGACCTTTCCCTGATCACTGATGAGGAGAGGGAGAACTATATCAACGGCGAGCAGCCTGCAGGGGAGAAGTCGATCCTTTCTAACGAGGATCTCAGACTTTACCTGAACGGACTGAACCCGTTCCGTAACGCTCCGGAGGATGCGAAGAAATTCCGAAGTGCCGTTCTGGACTGCCTGATAAGCCTGAATCTGTCCAAAGACTACATAAACGCCATGGCGACTACCGAGGGCGACAGTTACTTTAACTACGTCGACCATCACATGGTCCGTTCGCACGGATATTTTGCCGAGCCTGCCGGAGCAGACAGACAGACCTCGGACGCCCTGGCCGAAAAGCGGAAAAAGCTCCAGACCGCGCTGACCGCGCTCGCCCAGCAGACCTACAACGACGAAGACCTGATCCATTTTACGGACGAATCGCCGGAGGCAAGGAGCCAGTTTGCGTTCAATGTCGTAAAACCGGCAAATGCGCAGTACAATTCCATCGAGTCCTCACAGAAATTCCAGGAGCTCGTAGCGAAAGCGAATCCGTTCGCAAATGACCTTGATCCGGATTCCGTCATCAATGAGACAGAAGCGGAAAAGGAAGCAAGGCTCAGACAGGCAGAGCAGGACACCATCGTTTTCCGCGCAGCGGTATTCGATATGGTCACGGCACGGAAACGGGCGCGTCTTGACGCCGTGTACAGGGAAAGGAAAGCCTTACATCCCTCAGAGGACCTGGTGGGCAATGCCGCCGCGGCGACAAGGCTTGCAAACAGCCTCGGGTTCGGCGCGCAGATCGAGCAGGTGACCCGGCTGAACAGCCTGGGTCCAACGGAAAAGGCGATCTACTTCAAGGCTCATGCGGAAGGGATCGCGCCGGGCAGCAGGAACATTAACGACCCGGACCTTTTCGCTGCGGACGGCGCAGTCCTTGATTCCGGCTCCCTTGCGGCAAAGCTCTCTGATATCCAGGTGTTCCGTTTCCTGACAGGGAATACGGACAAGGGTCTCCGCGGTCTCAGGTTCACCATGTCCAAAGATGATCCGCCGCGTATCACCGGCGTCATGGATACGGATAATGATTATGCGTTTTCCTGTCGTCCGGACGACCCGAATGCTTCTCTGGACCCGGACAATATTCCTGCCATGCGGCGGTCCACCGCGAACCGGATCCTTGCGATGACCCCTGAGCTTCTGAAGGCTTCCATCGGCGGCGGTATCAGCGGCACCGCTGTCACACAGGCGGTGACCCGTCTCACCCGGCTGCAGGACGCGATCCGGAAGGGCCTTGACCAAAAGTGGCCTGAAAAGGACGCGCTGATCGCCGGCCGCATCCATGTGATGGACGACGCGGATCTCGAGTCTCTTTCGGTCAAGCAGCTTGCGGCTGTCCAGGGGAATGCGAAGAACGGCCTGTTCTCCAGTGTCTACAGCGGCGTCGTGCTGAAGGGCGAGGCCGCGGCGAAAGAGAACAGCAGCTATCCCGGCGGCCTTTACCAGAAGGGCATGGCGGACCTTATGGAGACGCAGGCAGGCAAGGACAGCTCGCCTTCCTTCACCCGAGCCATGGAAGGCGTGAAGAAGCTGAACCGTGAGCTCGTAAGGTACATGAAGGAGGACCGTCCCCTGACAGCTGAAGAGCTGCCGAAGCTCAGGAAGCTCTACTCGGAATGCCTTGGCGATGTATCACAGTATGTCACCGGCACAAGAGGGTGGCGCTGGACCACACGCGGCGACAGGCGCCATAACGGCATGGAGACCATGCAGAACTTCATGCGGAAAGAGCTTGAAGCCCTGTACAATTATGATCCCTCCAAAAACTGGAAGCTCGAAAGGATCATAGACCACGCGCGGCAGGAAGAGGTCGTGCTCCCGGATGACAAACAGGAGAAGCTCGGAGGCAATCTCAACAGCCGCGAGGTGATGGAGCTTAACGGGAGGAAGGGTGTTTTCACGGCCAGACACAGCTGGGACAGTTCCATGGAAACGCTCCGTGAAAGATACCTGAAGGACATCGACGCGGACCATTTCCCGGATCCCCAGATGCGCAGCGCCATGCAGGCTGCCGCGGAGGTGCTCTTTGACAAACGTGAAAGCGTCGTCAGGCCGTTCATGCTCGATGCTTACTTACTCGATTCCTTTACAACAAAATTCGGCAGTGCCGAAGAGAATTTCATGAACCGCGCAAAAGTCAGTGGGGCGGTAAACGCGCTGAACGATGCCTTCCGCGGGAAGAACATTCCGGAGATCGGCAGGAGCCAGGGGGATTTTGCCGCCGAATTCAGGAAGAATCTTGCGGATCTTCTTGAAAAGTGCTCCCTTCTCGAAAACGAGCGTAGCCTTTATGAAACGGCCGGCATCCGGCACGGTGCCAACATCGACCAGAGAAATACAGCCATGTCCGTCACAGCGGATCTCCTTGAAAACCCCGGGATCATCGCAAGGGCTCATGACGTAAGGATCCTGCAGAACGGTCAGATCAGAGAAGGTACCTTCATGGAATGGGCAGAGGGTACTGTTGCCGGGAATAACGCCGAAAACACGAAAAGCGATTTCACCCATCCGAAGGCAAACCTTATGACGCGTGATGCCCTGCAGCAGCTTGCCGATCTCCAGGTGGCGGACTTTATCTCCGGCAATACCGACCGGCATTTAAACAACGCTATGTTCAAGCTTGTGCCGCAGAAGAACGGCGAGCTCCACATGAAAAAGGTCACCGGCATCGACAACGACCTGAGCGGCGGCAACATAAGGATGAAGGACCGGGATGATCTGAGGCATCTTGAGAAAAGAGGACAGCTTGTGTTCCCGGACAATATGCTCATGATGAGGCAGAGCACTGCGAACGCCGTCCTGAACCTCACAAAGGATACGGTCCAGGCAGCCTACCGGCCGTATCTCAAGGGGAACGGAGAGATCGACGCCCTGTGGGAACGCGTCAAGGCAGTGCAGGATCAGCTGCGCAAGGACGCAAATTACCGCTGGAAGAGCGATCATTCCCTTGCGGTGGGACATATCCGGGTCCTGGCGGATGATGATCCCATCTGGGATTCCTTCCGCCCCGGCGGTCTCCAGCATACCGCTTCCATATTTACGAAGTACGATAAAATGGCGGCCAGGGCAGAATATATGAAGGCTTTCAGACCAGACAGACAGGAAGCGGTCGATCATTATCTGCGGAAGAGACTGGCGAATGATCATCCTTATGCCGATATCATGCCGAGACTCGACTATCATGTAATGCCTGAGGTCACAAAGCTTTCCTATCTGAAAGATGTGATCAATAATAAAAAACCCGGAGAGAGTGCTGAAGACTATGCCGAATTCTACCGTAACCTTGGCACGGGAAATTTTCTGGATAATACACGGTTTATGGGAAAGTGCAACACGCTGGCCGACAAGCTCAGAAACGACCTGATGACGCTCGGATATAATAATGAAGTCAAAAATTTCTTCCAGAATAACGGCCTCAGGGCGGCAGGCTTCAAGGATATGTCTGATCTTTTCTATATCGACGGCAGGCCCTACAATGAGTACGCAAGGGATCATTTTCCGGACCTTGTAAACCATGACCTGTACAAAGGAGCTAAAGGTTCTACGCTTATAGAAAATATGGACGTAGGCGTTATCATGGCTCTTCTGACCAGCGGACGCCACCATGTGGATCTTGTGATCCCCGGCATGGATAAGGAAGGCAGGATGTGCGCCGACATCACGGAGCTCACCATGGACCTTGAAAGGCTGAAAGGCACGGAAGGCAGGTTCGGTACCAGCCGGATCTCCCGCCATACGAAGCTCCTGAACGACGGCACCCGGGAGGCGCGGTTCCGGCGGATCGAAGATGAGGTAAAAAACAGGATGATCGGCGGCGCTGCGAAGCTGAGAAATCATTTCAAGCTGAAAGAAGACATGCGCCATCCGGGCTATCCTGAATTTCAGAGCCTCAAGCGTCCGGCAGAAGAGTTCAAGGATCTCTTAAAGGAACCGCTCGCCTTCAAGGATATTGAAAAGGAATTCAGGGATACAGGTAAGCAGGCCGGTTCAGAAAAGAAACCCGTACGCGCCGTGCAGAGCCTTATCCCCGGAAACGGCATGAAGGACCGCGTGGATCCCCTGCAGGACACGAACAGCGTGGGTATGCAGCAGAAGAAACGGAAGTAAATGAACCGGATCGCGAATGTCCGCTTTTATCCGGCGTAAAGAAAGCACCGCATTAAACGTTTTTCCGGAACAGACCGGAAACGGCTTGATGCGGTGTTTTCTTACAGCGTAAAAAACTTCCTTCTGTTTTCTGCAGTATCACTTTCGTATTACAATGGTTTGTATAATTACACTGAAAATAGAGTTTTCTGGAGGATCTTCTGCGGTGGTAACACGTAAGACTCCCGCAGAAGCGTAAAAAAGGAGAGGGACATGCCAAAGAGCTTAAGCACTTATCTCGAAGAGCTGAGAAGCAAAAAGACCCCCGGATATAATCCGGATAACCTGTATGACAGGATGTACCAAAGCCTTGAGGACCTGAACGAGGCTCTGAATGATGAAGAGCTCAGCGACGAGGAACGGTACACGAAGGTGAGCCGGCTGTATGACAATACCGCGAAGCTGGTCATGGACTATAATAACATGCGGGTAAGGTCCCTGTTCGGCGCCTCTGACTGGGAGCGCTCCACAGGGCTTCTCGGACAGCTTTATACGGACCTGACGGCCCAGCGCAGCATATTCAAGTCCATGGGGGAACCGGACCAGGCTCAGAACAAGAATTACCGTGATTTAGCGAATGTTTTTGAGCGCGGCTTCGGCGGCAGGGAACCAGTGCGGAAGCCCGCAGCGCAGGCCGCCCCCGAAAAGCAGCCTCTTTCGGAGCTGAATCTGATCGATCTTGATAACCAGCCCCGGAAACAGGGACATAATTCCCGGAAAGCAGGCCCGAAGAAACAGGAACCGGTCATTTCCCCCGGTGATGATGCCCTGAACGATTCCTCCCTGGACATTTTTGAAGCCTTCGATCTGGAACGCGGTCCGGAGCAGGAACAGGAAAAGAAGCCGGAGAATATTCTGCCGAATGTTCCCCCGCAGGAAGCACAGCCGGTGATCCCGCCCGTGCGGCAGCCGGACCCGAATAACATCGTAGAAAAGCCGGCCGTAAACAATGCCGGAGGGCAGCCTGCGCCACAGAACGGTCCTGCCGGAAAAAGACGCAACACGCGTTTTGACCATATTATCAGCCGCGTGACATACAACGAACTTAACGACTTATTCGATGAATACGGCCAGACCTTTGACAGAAACAACTACGTTCCGCAAGAGGTGCGTGAGGTCCTCGGCGACGGTTCCATCAGTACCGGACGCCGGTACCCTATGCCGCGCAACGTGGTAAGCTTCAGGAACTGGGAAAGAAATTATTACGAAAGTGTTCTTGATCTCAGTGCCTTCGAGGATGCCTCTGCCAAGAAAAAAGGTGCCCCTGTTAACAAAAAAGAGACTCCTGTTAAGCAAAAGCTTGCTGAAGAAAGCTTTGGAAAGATCTTTACGGCTCTTCAGAACAGGGATTCCTACCTTTCGAAGAAGCTTCTGTCAGCGGACTTTTCCAAGGCCACCGATGAAGAAAAGGAACGCTTTATCAACGGCGAGCTTCCGAAAGACCTGGTAAACGGGCATCCGTTCCTTTCAGATTATAATATTCATGAGTATCTGGAAGAGATGAACCCGTTCAAGAATGACCAGGAGGCTGCGAAGAGTTTCCGCAGTGCTTTCCTGGGGCTCATGACGGAACTGAGCGTCACAAAGACTTACGTCGAGTCCAGGAAGACCTCCGAGGGCGACGGTTACTTCGAATACGTCGAGCACTACATGATCGGTTCGCACGGCTACTTCCCCGAGCCGGCAGGAGCCGACAAGGAGACACGGCAGGCGCTTGCAGATAAGCGCAAAAGTCTCCAGGCGGCGCTGAACGCGCTCTCCGAGGTGACCTACGACCACCCCGCCGTCCTGAAGTTTACGGATGATACGCCGGAGGCAAGAAGCCAGTTCGCGTACGGTATCGTAAAGCCGGAGGACCAGCAGTACAATGCCATCGAATCCGATGCGGAGTTCCAGCAGTTCGTAAACGCCGTGAACCCGTTCAAAAAGGACCTGGATCCGGACGCTGTCATCAACGAGTCCGAAGAGGCAAAGGCAGCGAGGATCAAACAGGCAGAGGAGGACACCGTTGTTTTCCGCACAGCGGTCTTCGATATGGTCACGGCCCGGAAACGCGCGTATCTTGACGCGGTACAGCGGGAGGAAAAGGGCTTCTTGGTCCACTATGACCTCGAACGCAATGCCGCAGCTGCGACAAAGCTTGCAAACAGCCTCGGGTTCGGATCGCAGGTCGAGCAGGTGACCCGCCTGAGAGGCGAATCTCCTACGCAGAAGCCGCTCTATTTCAGGGCAGAGACGGAAGGGATCGCGCCTAACAAAAGAAATATTAACGATCCGGAGCTTTTCGCTGCTGAAGGCGCGGTCCTTGATTCCAGCTCCCTTGCGGCAAAGCTTTGTGACATCCAGGCGTTCCGTTTCCTGACGGGGAATACGGGAAAGGGCCTGGCCGGGCTCAGGTTCACCATGTCTGACGACGATCCGGCGCAGATCACCGGTGTCACCGACACAACAAACGAGTATGCCTTCTCCACAAAACCGGATGATCCGCAAAGATCCCTCGATCCGGACAATATTCCGGCCATGCGGCGGTCCACCGCAAACAAGATCATGGCGATGACTCCGGAGCTCCTGAAAGCCACCCTTGGAAACACGGTCTCTGCCAGCGCCGCAGAACAGGCGGTGACCCGTCTCACCCGGCTGCAGAACGCGATCCGGAAGGGACTGGAACAGAAATGGCCTGAAAAGGACGCGCTGATCGCGGGCCGGATCCACGTAATGGACGACGCGGATTTCGATACGCTGTCGGTAAAGCAGCTCGCAGCTGTCCAGGGGCATCCGAATAACGGGCTTTTCTCACAGGTCTACAGCGGCGTAGTACTGAAGGGTGAAGCCGCGGCGAAAGAGAACAGCAGCTATCCCGGCGGTCTTTACCAGAAGGGCATGGCACTCCTTATGGAGACGCAGGAGGACAAGGACAGCTCGCCGGCGTTTAACCGCGCCATGGAAGGCGTGAAAAAGCTGAACCGCGAGCTCGTCAGGTACATGAAGGAGGACCGTCCCCTGACAGCCGAAGAGCTGCCGAAGCTGAGGAAGCTGTACTCGGAATGTCTGGGCGATGTCTCACAGTATGTCACTGCCACGAAAGGATGGCACTGGACCAAACGCGGCGACAGGCGCCACAATGCCATGGAGAGCATGCAGAAGTTCATGGAGAAGGAGCTGAAAGCGCTGTACGACTACGAGCCCTCCAGGAACTGGAAGCTTGAAAAGATCATACAGCACGCGCGCCAGGAAGAGATCACGGAGATCCCCGCCGATAATAATGAGAAGGTCGGCGGCAATCTCAACAGCCGCGAGGTGATGGAGCTGAACGGGAAAAAGGGCGTCTTCACGGAAAGACATAAAGTTGACTTATCCATGGAAACGCTCCATCAGAGATACCTGGCGGGTATCGACGAGCAGGCTTACCCGGAAGAGGATATGCGTTTTGCAATGCGGACCGCCGCGGAAACGCTCTTCCAGAAACGTGACAGCCTTATAAAACCGTTCCAGTTCGACGTGTTCTTTAAATCAGGCTTTGAAAATAAATTCGCGAATGCCGATGCCCAATTCATGGATTCTGAGAATGGCCGGAAGCTGGTCAGTGCGCTGAATGACGCTTTCCGGGGAAAGGGCCTCCCGACCATCGACAAGACGGAAGCGTCCAGGCCTTTCCGGACCGCCCTCGCGGGTCTTCTGAATAAGTGCTCCGACCTTGAAAACGAGCGGGGACTTTACCAGAATGCCTTTCTTCAGCACAATGACAACATCGACCAGAGAAACACTGCCATGACCGTTACAGCGGACCTCCTGGAATCTCCGAATATCATCGCAAGGGCCCATGACGTCAGGGTCAGGAAGGGAGGCCAGGTAAGGGAAGGAACCTTCATGGAATGGGCCGACGGCCTTGGAAGAGATGATATTAACACGAATAAAGATAATGCATTCAAAGATGTCAGGTCCAACATGATGACACGGGAGGCCCTGTTGGATATCTCTGATCTCCAGGTGGCAGACTTCATCTCCGGAAATCCCGACCGTCATATGGGAAACGCCATATTCAAGTTCGGCAAACCGGAAAACGACGAGATCCGCGTGAAGCACAGTGTCGGTATCGACAATGACCTGAGCTTCGGTGCCCTTTTTATGAAGGATCTTGGCGAAATGGCGTCGTACCAGGAGAAGAAAAAGTTTATTTTCCCTGAGAACATGCTTATGATGCGGCAGAGCACGGCCAATGCCGTCCTGAACATGACAAAGGACACGGTCCAGGTCGCTTACCGTCCGTACATCAAAAGCGAAAAGCAGCTCGATGCCATCTGGGACCGTGTCCAGGGAGTGCAGAAACAGCTTCGTAAGGATGCGAACTACCGGTGGAAGGGACCGCGTTCTCTTGCGGAGGGGCACATCAGGGTCCTGCAGGATGACGATCCCCTCTGGGATTCCTTCCGTCCCGGCGGCCTGGCGAATACGAAAACCTTGTTTGCCAAGTATGATGAGCTGGCGTTAAAGGCGGAGGGAAATAAACAGTTTCTTCCCGATAACGCGTTGAAGAACCACTATTTCCGGAGCCATCTGAAGAAGGACCATCCTCACCACAGCCTCATGACGAGGCTCGACTGCCACCCGATGACGGAGGTCACGAAGCTGCCGTACCTGCAGGGGGCGATCAAAAACGAAGACGGAAGCCGTGCCGCCGACTACGCGGAGCTTTACCGTTCACTCGGCACGGGAGATATTATGAATAATGACCGGTTCCTGTTCTGTGGCGACACGCTTTTCTCAAAATTCAAAGATTCTCTTGGGACGCTCGGATATGGAGGAAACGTCAGCCAGTTCTTCGCGCACAACGGACTCCATGCAGCAGGCTTTAAAAGGGTCCCGGATCTCATCTATGTCGACGGGGTCCCGTACAGGGATTACGTAAAGGACCACCTCCCGTCCCTGGCAAACAATGAAGAGTATAAACAACTTGTCGAACAAGGAGGGGCGGATTTTTATGACGGATCTGTGATCATGGCCCTTTTGACCAGCGGCCGCCACCATGTGGACCTGGCAGTTCCCGGCATGGATCATCAAGGCAGATTCTGCACCGACATCACAGAGCTTACCATGGATCTTGAAAAGCTGAAGGGTACGGAAGGCACGTTCGGCACCAGCAGGACGTCCCGCCACGCGAAGCTCCTGGACGACGGCACCAGGGAAACCCGCTTCCGGCAGATCGATAATAATGTAACGAATAGGATGAAGCAAAGCGCTATAAGCCTGAAAACGCATTTCGGGCTTAAGGAAGCCGGGCAGGAGGGTATGAAAGGGTTCCAGATCTACAGAAGGCCTGCAGAAGAGTTCAAGGATCTCTTAAAGGAACCGGTTGCCCTTGATGAGATCGTAAAAATCGACGTTCCTCAGGATCAGGCAGGCATTAATAAAAACCTTGTTGATAATAAAAACAAGGAGGTTCCGTGGAAAAAGCCTGCGCACGAGGAACACAAGCCCGAGGAACACAATGTCATTCCGAAGGACAGCAGGAAGGAAAAAGATATCAACGATTTGAAAAACAACGGCTCCGCCTCGCAGGGAAAAAAGAAGAAGTAAGGAAAACATGTAAAATAAGAAGTAAGGAAAAACATGTAACAGAAGAAAGATGCTCCGGACGGAATCTCCCGCCCGGAGCATCTCTGCATTTGTTACGTCACCCTTGCGTTTCTTATGGTAAATTGTATTTTCTTACGGCACCCAGACGCCGCTTTCGTTGACCCAGTACCCGTCCGGGGTCATGGCGTTCGCGAGCATGGCGCCGGAGCTTCCGCAGTAGTACCAGAGGCCGTCCCACTGGATCCATCCGGTCTTCATATAGCCGTCCGGATCAAAGAAATACCACGCGCCGCTTATGCTCTGCCATCCGCTCGTCGCGATGGTCCCGTTTGCGTTCACGTACCACCAGCCCTTTGAATCCTGCTTCCATCCGGAGGTCCCGTAGGTCCCTGCGGGAACAGAGGTCCGGGACGATGTTCCACCCGGGCCGTAGTTCGGCGTGCCGGTGTAGGAAGAGGAATTCCTTTCTGAGGAGGAGGACCGTGAGGACCCTCCTCCGTTTCCGTTGATGGAGGAAAACCACTCCTCGTCGGAGTGATCGCTCCACTTCCCGCGCTGGCCGTTCCTGATCACGCGGACCCGGAAGCTGTAGTTTCCGTCGTAGCGCATGGACTGCCCGAAGGCATACTGCTCGTTTTCAGTCGTGATGCTCGTGACGCTGCTGCTGCCGCGGAAGAGCTGCACCTCGTACTGTTCAGCACCGCTGATGCCTTCCCAGTGCGCGACACGGCCCTCCCACCAGGTATCGATGTCCTCCGCGTCATATTCGTCGTCGCGGTCGTCGGAATAATAGCCCGTCGCCGCGCAGGCGGTGGATACGGAAGCCGCGGAAAAGCTTACGCAGGCCGCAAATGTCAGGAGAAGCGCTGTTAATCTGGAGTGCGTCATACCGGTACCCTCTTTTCATAATCAAAAATGGACCTTATCATATATGAACTTAATTATAACCCAAAAGGAAAAACATTGACAAACTTTGCATGACATTTTATGTAAATAATGTAGTATAATACCTTAGGATAAGGAACAGGATCTTTCCAGCAAGGAAAAGGAAGACAGCCGATGGTCATTCTTGCAGTCGATGATGAAAAGCTTGCGCTGGAGGCACTGACGGAGGCGGTGAAGACCGCCTCTCCCGAAAGCGAGGTGTACGGGTTCCGGCGGGCCTCGGAGGCACTGGTATTTGCAGAGCAGGGTCCCTGCGACGCCGCGTTCCTGGATATCAGCATGCGCGACATGAGCGGCGTGGACCTCGCGGAGCGTCTCATCGCCCTCCATGAAAAGATCAATATCATTTTCACGACGGGCTACAGCGAGTACGCAGGCCGTGCCTATGAGATGCACGCGAGCGGCTATATCATGAAGCCGGTCACACCGGAAAAGGTGAAGGAGGAACTGATCCGCTTAAGGTACGACGTTCCGGAGAAGGAAGCGCCGAAGCTTTACGTGCGGGCCTTCGGCAACTTCGAGGTCTATATGGAGGGAGGACGGCCGCTCCGTTTCTTCTCGGCAAAATCAAAGGAGCTTTTCGCGTACCTGATCGACAGGAACGGCGCGGTCTGCAGCGACCAGGAGGTCATCGCCGCGCTCTGGGAGGACGACGGTCTCGACAGCTCGGACCACACGTCCTATTACCGGAAATCAAAACGGGAGCTGCGCCTTGCGCTCGAGGAGAACGGCTTCGGCGACGTCCTGGTGCGCGTGCGCGGCGGGATCGGCATACTGCCGGACAAGGTGAACTGCGACTATTATGAATATCTGCGGAACGGGGGCAGGTCCGGCGCGTCCTATTCCTACAGAGGAGAGTACATGTCCCAGTACAGCTGGAGCGAATTCACGCATGGACTGCTGGAGATGAACAGCCAATGATCGACGGACTCAGCCTTTATCTTGCACTGGAGCTCTGGGGATGCATTTTCTGCATCCTCTTTGTCATGTTCCTCTTCGTGAACCGTGACGCGGCGATGGAAGGGGGGCGCGCGCTCCAGTCGCTCACGTTCTGCATCGCGATGATCCTTCTGAACGACATCATCGCGTGGGCGTTCAGGGGCCAGCCCGGGACGGCAGCATTCTGGGCCGTGCGCGTCAGCAATTTCCTTGTCTTCGCGCTCGGCTATCTCTGCGTGATCCTTGCCGCGCTCTATCTCCTCCGCGTCGTGGACGAGGAGCCTTCCTCGTCGCTTCTGTACTATTTTATTATGAGCTGCGGGATCCTCGGCCTGATCACAACGGTGATCTCCCAGTTCACGGGCCTGTATTACACCTTTGACGCGCAGAACCTGTACCACCGGATGCCTTACTTCTGGATCTCGCAGGTCATAGGTATCTTCGCGTCCGGGGCCTTCGGCATCCTGATCTTTTTCCGGCGCGGGCGCATGAAAAAGGGCTACGCCTCGGTGCTCATGATCTTCGCCGCGGCGCCTGCGTTCTCGCTCCTCCTGGGGATCTTCCACTACGGGATCTCCTACCTGAATATTGCCTGCGCGCTTTCGGTGCTCGCGGCCTTTTTCCTCCATATATATAACCAGCACGCGGCGTCGGTCCACGCGAAGCAGGACCTCGCGGCCCGGGAGAAGGAGCTGGACGACATGAAGATCCAGATCGTCCTTTCGCAGATCCAGCCGCATTTCATCTTCAACGCGCTGAACACGATCTATTACCTCTGCGCGAAGAACGCCTCTGTGGCGCAGCAGGCTATCACGGATTTCTCCGATTACCTGCGGGGGAACATGGAGGCCCTGAAGTACAAGAATACGGTCCCGATCGGCGACGAGCTGAAGCATGTGAGGAGCTATCTCGCGCTTGAGAAGCTGAGGTT
>Ga0129307_1001691_pt1 | contig 21652 bp, 16 predicted proteins | sample P1105metagenome_FD_94437 | JGI IMG/M metagenome (GOLD analysis project Ga0129307, IMG submission 94437) | Capybara group fecal microbial communities from Wisconsin, USA - P1105 metagenome | ecosystem: Host-associated > Mammals > Digestive system > Large intestine > Fecal | place: USA: Wisconsin... | reverse complement strand
GGTGGACAACATGCCCATGTACCATCTCTCATACATCAGGTACAACAACGTGGTGAAGGCCTACCAGGTCTTCGTCGCCGCAGTGGACTCCTTCAACCAAAAGGCAAGGCCGCTGCACACGATGTATGTGAACTGCAACCCCAACTCGCTCACTGAGCAGCAAAGCAAGGCGGTGTTTGAAGCGGCGGACACACTCACCCAAGACATCCTCGCCTCATCCGACATAAGCCTTACCAAGGACCTGCTGCTGCAACGGGCGGTGGCGCACACCGTGGTGCAGAACTACAGCGATGCCATCGACGACCTCAACACATGCTTGGAAATAGACCCCAACAATGCCCTCGCCCTGTGGCAGAGGGCTGTCTGCTCCGCCATGCAGAACGAGTTCAACCAGGCAAGAGGCGACGACTCCAAACTCAAGGCAGCCAGCGCCATCTACGACTTGGACAAGGCGGCACAACTCGCGCCCGACAACCCATACATCTACTACGACCGTGGCACCATCCACTTGGCAAGGGGAGAGTATGAGGAGGCCATCGCCGACTTCACCCTTTGCATCGAGCGCAACGCAAACGTCTCGGAGGCTTACTACAACCGAGGACTCGCACACGCGAAGGCGGGAAGAAACAAGGAGGGCGTGGCTGACTTGAGCAAGGCTGGAGAACTGGGGCTGTACAGCGCATACAGCATGATAAAAAAATACTCCAACTGACAACACCACCATTTTCTCGCACGTTTGCTTTGCCGTCACCAAATTATTCACTACCTTTGCCCGCAATTAACAAATATCCGTATAATTTGTAATCATGATCAAAATCACATTCCCCGACGGCACCGTGCGTGAGTACGAGCAGGGTGTCACCGGACTACAAATCGCAGAGAGCATCTCGCCCGCTCTCGCCCGCAACGTTGTATCTTGCGGGGTCAATGGCGAGACTGTCGAACTCAACAGACCCATCCTCAACGACGCAAGCATCGCACTCTACAAGTTTGAAGACGAGGAGGGCAAGCACACCTTCTGGCACACCAGCGCACACCTCCTGGCTGAAGCCCTCAAGGAACTGTATCCCGGCATACAGTTCGGCTTCGGACCGGCCGTGGAAAACGGGTTCTTCTATGACGTCATGCCAAAAGAGGGTGATGTCATTTCAGAGAACGACTTCCCGAAGATTGAGGCCAAGATGATGGAACTGGCACGAAAGGACGAGCCGGTGGTGAGAAGAGAGGTGTCAAAGGCCGACGCCATGGTGGAATTCCAAGCCGACGGACAGACATACAAGTGCGAGCACATCGACCAGGACCTCGAGGACGGCACCATCACAACCTACACGCAGGGGGCCTTCACCGACCTCTGCCGCGGACCGCACCTCATGAGCACGGGGGCTATCAAGGCTTTGAAAATCACCAGTGCTGCCGGAGCTTTCTGGCGTGGCGATGCCAAGCGGGAGCAAATGACACGCATCTACGGCATCTCCTTCCCAAAGAAAAAGATGCTCGACGAATACCTCGTCATGCTCGAGGAGGCCAAGAAGCGCGACCACCGCAAGATTGGAAAGGAGATGGAACTATTCATGTTCTCAGAGAGAGTGGGCAAGGGCCTTCCCATCTGGCTGCCAAAAGGCACGGAACTGAGACTCCGCCTGCAGGACATGCTGCGCGGCATACAGAAGCGCTTCGGCTATCAGGAGGTCATCACACCGCACATCGGAAGCAAGAACCTCTATGTCACATCCGGCCACTACGCCCACTACGGAAAAGACTCCTTCCAGCCCATCCACACACCGGAAGAGGACGAGGAGTACATGCTCAAACCCATGAACTGCCCCCACCACTGCGAAGTATTCGCCATGAAGCCAAGGTCGTACAAAGACCTGCCGCTGCGCATCGCCGAGTTCGGAACAGTGTATCGATATGAGAAGAGCGGCGAGCTGCACGGCTTCACCCGTGTGCGCTCATTCACCCAGGACGACGCACACATCTTCTGCCGTCCCGACCAGGTGAAGGGTGAGTTCCTCCGCGTCATGGACATCATACAGGCGGTGTTCAAAATCTTCAATTTCGAGAACGTGGAGGCGCAAATATCACTGCGCGACCCCAAGGATACGGAGAAATACATCGGTTCCGACGAGGTGTGGGCGGAGAGCGAGCAGGCCATCATCGACGCATGCAAGGAGAAAGGCCTTGATGCGAAGGTGGAATATGGAGAGGCCGCTTTCTACGGACCCAAACTCGACTTCATGGTGAAGGATGCCATCGGCAGACGCTGGCAACTCGGCACCATCCAGGTGGACTACAACCTGCCACAACGCTTCAAACTGGAATACACCGCTGAGGACAACTCCAAGCAGACTCCCGTCATGGTGCACCGAGCACCCTTCGGCTCCATGGAGCGATTCACCGCCGTGCTCATCGAGCACACCGCCGGACACTTCCCATTGTGGCTCATCCCCAACCAGGTGGCCATCCTGCCCATCTCGGAGAAATTCAACGACTACGCACAACGCGTGGCCAACTATTTCGACCAACAGGGCGTCAGAGCCGTCGTGGACGACCGCAACGAGAAAATCGGAAGGAAGATTCGCGACAACGAGTTGGGCCGCGTGCCTTACATGGTCATCGTGGGAGAAAAGGAGGCCGCTGAGGGGCTCGTCTCCATGCGCAAGCAGGGAGGTGGTGAGCAGGCCACCATGTCCATGGAGGACTTCGCTGCACGTGTCAACGCCGAGGTGGCTGAAATGCTCAAGGCAACCGACATCAAGCCACAGGACTAAGCTTTGTACTTCATAAACAGCAAGAAGGGGTTGGGAACAAAATTGCGTTCCCAACCCCTTTATTCCAACTCACGGGCAGCCGTGCCGTTTCCTCCATACCCAGTGCCACACCCGGAACCAAGGTTCCCACAGGCACTCTGAGGGGAAAAAGGCGAGAAGGCGGACATCCCTCAACAGCACTTTCAAGTTGTGCTTGACAGGGGCTTGCTGCTCGCCACCCATCGCACGGTGGTCGAACTTGCCGAAATTGCCTCCCTCCAAAATCTCGTTGAGGAACATGCGCCCAATCCGCTCGTTGGGAGCACACAGCAACTTCTCTTCCGGCAGCCCCAACACATGATGGAGCACCCACATCATCGCACCGGCCATCTTGAGAAGGCCCAGACGCTCCAACTCTCCTGCGCCGGGTTTTGGTGTCCCCTCGGGATAGCTGGACAAGAGGTGGTAATAGTCCACCACGTGCCGTAGTCCCACTCCCTCGCGGATGAGGTGGTTGTAGATGTGGGCCAGAAGATACACCGTGTTGAACTCGCGTGTGGGTGCGCAAAAACCCCACTCGTCACACATATTGGAGAAACAGGCTTCGGCATACGCCTCAAACCATCGCTGCAGACGGCGGTTGTGAACAGGGTTGCTCATCCACGCCGGACGGTAATGCACCTCGATGGGGGTCTTTCCGACACTGATGAACTCGATGTGGTGATAGACGCGCTTCATACGGGGTATTACCGTGTCAACGTATGCGATGACCTTCTCGTCGCCGCCCTCCACCCAGATGTCGATGTCGCCGGGGGTGCGGAGGAAGGGAGAGGGATATAGCAGCGCGTTGCCCTGACCCTTGAGCAGACAGGAGCGAAAACCTTCACGCCTGAAATTATTCCACACCCACGCCGCATTCTTGTAGGCCGTCCTACTGTCTTTCTCTATCTTCTTGTAGCGGGCCATCCAATTGAGCACGCTGCTCTCGGAGAGTTTCACGTCCGTGGTGGCACTCAGTCGCTCTATGCCGCGCCAATAGGTGGCAACCACCGTTTGGTTGCGGGCGAAGAGGTACAGCGCGTCCCAGTCCATGCCTTCCACACACGAAGGCACTGCGGCGCGCTCGTCTAAACAGTAGCGTAAAAACTCCAGGTATCTATGATTCTCATCCATGACTCAAAGGGGTTACACCTCCCAAGGGGCACCAGGCTCGTCGCGAGTGGCTACTTGACCGGGCTGAAGCTCAGGCAAGAGGCAAAGGGTGGGGTCGAGGGAGAGGAGCTCCTCTATGGAGCACACGTCAAGGTCGTCTTCGGAGAAGTCGTCGGAGCCAAGAGCCTCCCAGTCGCCTTCCTGGTCAAGGTGTACGCAAAGGATGGCATCCTCGCCACGAAGTATCTGGCGCGTGGTGACCACGGGTTTCCAAAAGTCATCGCTCTTCAAGGTGGGCATGGTGAATGGGGAATTGAAATGTTTGATAAATGGGATGTGACGGAGGAACCACTACCCCACCCTATTGGCAGAGAGCCTCGCACACCTTGTCCTGGAAGGTCCGACCGTCGGAAACCCTCACAAGTCCCTGGTTAAGGATGGCGAAACAGAGGGTGTGGCCGTTGGAGGCCTGGCAGAAGCCGCCAAGGGTGGAGACGCCGGAGACGGTGCCCGTCTTAGCGTGCACGTTGCCACGGCACACGCCCTGTGTCATGCGTTTCTCCAAGGTGCCGTCAACACCTGCCACGGGAAGCGTGGGATAAAGGTGGTCGTATATCTCACGGTGCTCCCACGCATGGCGCAAGAGGCGCACGATGAGTTCCGCTGTGATATAGGAGTAATGGGAAAGGCCGCTGCCGTCGGCAAAGGTGTATTCCACTGGGTCAAGACCCAACTTATAGACAAGTCGCTTCATGGCACCGGAGGCATCGGAGGCATGGGCCGACTGCGGTGAACTGGCTTTTGCTATCTGATAGAACATCGACTCGGCGTAGAGGTTGTCGCTCTTCTTCATCATCTGGCCCAGTACCTTGTCGATGCTGCTGCGATAGCGAAGCACCTCCGTGCACCCATGGGGCAGGCGCCCCTTGCCAAGGGTGACGTTGAGGGAGATGCCGGCATCACGCATCTGCGTCATCAGCACACTGGCAAACTGGTCTTTCTTGTCAACCAAGAGGGGACAAAGACGGTCGTTGTCATCATCCCAACACCACCCGCTGCCGTATGCCAAGGTGTCTTTCATCGTCATGTCCAAGACGATGCGCCCTTCGATGGCATGGATGCCGAAGCGGCGGATGCTGTCGGCAAAGAAACGGAGGTCGTCGCGGGTGAGCGTGGGGTCGAAGCCACCGACGCAGTAGAGGTCGCCGCGAAGGGTGCCGCCATCCAAATTGCCACGATAGCAGATGGAGGTGTGATAGCCATAGTCTGGCCCGAGCAAGTCAAGGGCGGTGATGGAGGTGACAAGCTTCATCACCGATGCTGGACGCTGGCGCTGACGCGCGTTGCGAGAGAACACTACCTCGTTGGTTGTCAAGTCGTAAACCATCATACCCAACTGCGTGCTGCCAAGAAGACGGTCGCCCATCAAACCTTCCAAACGATTGCGGGCACCGTCGAGCCACGAATGATAGGCGTCGCGGGAACTAACCCCATAGCCATGAGAGCCATGGTCGGTGAACATCACTTCTTGCGCACGAGTGGCAAGGGAAAGTGCCAGAAAAAGGCACAATAAAACATGTCTTGATTTCATTATTCTAATAGGATGCTCGATGCATTAGCTTGCAAAGGTAGTGCAAGCCGAGCGAAATGCAAAACAAAAAAACATTTTTTAATTTTTTGTTGAGGCGAAGCCCTGATATATAACCTACCTCCAGCGACAGCGAGGCCTGCCTTCAGCTATCGTTGAAAGCAGGCTTCGACAAATCCCAAAGGCAGCCTTCGAGGGATTTCACCTCACATCATGTCTCATCGAAGAAAGAACCTTTGGGCATGGATGCATCCCGGGAAACACAGCTGTTGTATCGCTCGCGGCTGCGGCGTTCACGGGCAAACATGGCCTGGGTCCCTTTAACGTCCTGATGAAACTCCAAATGCTCGTCGATGGCGAAGGAACGGGCCATGGTCTCCACATCAAGGTTGTCTGTACCAATGAGCGTGAACGTCCAGTTCTGCTTCTTCAGTTTCTCTATCATCGTCCGTATCATCTTCAACGTCCACTCCCTGGAACAATTTTCCTCACCATCGGTTATCACTGTCACCAGCACATTGTCATCCATGGAAACTTGGGCGTTTAACTTTGAGATGGCCTTTCCCATCGCATCATAGAGGGGCGTGCCGCCACCGGGATTGTAGGCGTTCCATTCCAGGTCGCGCGTCTGGGCGGCAGGCGTGTTGTCATAGTGCCAGGTGGTGTGGCCGCTGTCAAAAGTGACGAGGGTGACATACTGTTCTTGGTCGCCAAACTTCATTTGCATCTGGCGGACGGTCTGGAGGGTCTCGTTCATGCCTGCAAAGGCCTGCTCGTGGATGATTGACATCGAACCGCTTTCATCGACAATAATAAGGTTGAACACACGCTTTGCCTTCTGGTCTGAATTTTTCGTTGTCATAATTGTTGCTTTTTAAGGTGAATACTACTTTTTCAACTTCTCTTTATCTATTTAAAGAAGCTTTTCATGAAAAATTAAGCCAACATCGATATTTTTTTGTATTTTTGCAAAAAGATTAAGCCATGAACCACCAACGACTGTCAGACGAGGAAATCATTGACGGTTTCCGAAAGGGAAACGGCCCGATTATCCGTGAGTTTTTCTACGGATATTGTCGCGCTGGCTATTATGTCTTCGACAAGAAATATCAGTTGAGCCAGAAAGAGAACCTGGATTTCATGTCTCTGGCACACCAATATGCCATCTATCTGATGGAACACGACTGGAAACCGCTAAAGGACCATTCACCAAATGTCAGTCTGAAGACATGGCTGATCAATGGCTTCAGATTTGTGGTGCTTGACGCATTGAAATGGCATCAAAAAGAGTATGGCAGCATCACCTTCGAGGACTACCTGCAGTCTTTCGACATGACAAACGACCTGCGCTTGCAGTTCAACAAGATGGTGGAGGACATTTGCGACCATTATCCACTCAGCCGAGAAGACAGGTTGATTCTCGATATGATGTTGCTACATGGCTTCAAGGGGAATGAGATTTCGGCACAGATGGGGGTCACCCCCTCGGCCGTCTCGCAACGATACAAGAAACTGAAAGAAGAGGTCATCGCACCTTATTTCCGCAAATACTTCGACATGGACTTCGACATGCCGGAGGTGATGGACGAGCGTTACATCGTCTTTGGAGACCAGCCTGAGAAGCGCTCCATGGCCATGCCAGAAGCACCCATGCCTACACCTAAGGCAAGTCATAAATGGTTCGTTAATAGATTCAAGAGAGATAGTATGGAAAAGAAGAGAACAACACCCAATTTGATTACAAGTCTCCAACCGAACGAGATTTTCGTTTTTGGAAGCAATCTCAGAGGCATGCACGCTGGCGGGGCTGCCTACATCGCATACCGCAAATTTGGAGCCATCATGGGACAGGGAGTGGGCTTGCAAGGGCAGAGCTACGCCATACCGACGATGCAGGGAGGTGTGGAGACCATAAGGCCATACGTGGAGGAGTTCATCGAGTTCGCCAAGGAACACAAAGACCTGACGTTCCTCGTCACACGCATAGGATGCGGCATAGCGGGTTTCACGGATTGGGAAATAGCGCCTTTGTTCCAATCCGCTCACCAAGTGGAGAACATCGTGTTGCCTCCAAACTGGTGACCAACAGCAAAGATGGGAAATAGGACAGCGTAGCAACACAAATCCATAAAGCAAAAGATGAAAATATATGTGGCAAGTAGTTGGCGTAATGAATATTACCCCGACACGGTGAAGACCTTGAGGGAAGCGGAACATGACGTGTATGACTTCCGCAACCCGCCAGGGGGCGGAAATGGCTTCCATTGGAGCGACGTCGCCGACGACTGGATGGAGTGGTCGCCGGAGGAATACCGTGAGCACCTCTCACACCCACTGGCTGAGAGGCAGTTTGAAAACGATATAAAAGCCATGCGCGCATGTGAGGGATGCGTGCTGATATTACCCTGCGGGCGCTCGGCACACACCGAGGCCGGATGGTTTGCCGGAAACGGAAAACCGGTCTTCCTCTACATCCCCGAGCGACAGGAGCCCGAACTGATGTACAAGCTCTTCCAATCCGTGTGCTGTTCCATAGACGAACTGCTCGCCAACATACGAAAATGGGAGGAAGAGAGGCATCCATAAAATCAAAAAAATGAGAGGCAATGCGAAGCATCATCTCTCATTTGGGGATTGTATAATTGATTTTGTGTTGGTTTCTTATTTCCGTTTGCAAAGATAAAACTAATATTCCACATTAAAAAATAATTATCGTGTTTTGTTAAGAATGGTTTTTGTCCATTTAGGAAATCGCCCCATTTTTCACTTCAACTCATAGATGGAGAAATACCATTCTTCACCGCCAAGCAACCTTGTTATTACAATACTTTTTTACGACAAATGACTACCACATTGATGCACTTTTATAGAGAAATAGAATTTGTCTATCATAAAAAGAGCGTAAAATTGTAAGCAAAACACCCATTTTACTTACAATCAGTAATGCGCACCGCCATAATTCCTTCAAAATGTTAAATATGTTAAATATTTAGGCCAAAGAGAACAACCTATCATTTTTTTCACTATATTTGCAATGTCATGAAGCGACCACACTGCCTTGCGCAGGTCTCTATTAGAAAGCTCATCCCAACTATTCATCAACGACTCAAAACTCATTTAGCCATGACTGACAAAAACCTAAAGGACTTGTTACACTGCCTCGACGAGTACATGATGCGAACCGGCAAACAAGAGATCAATGAAATGGAGGCAAATACAGAACTGGCACGCGCAGGACTGCTTAACGACGACGAACCACACCCAGGAAGGCCACTGAGGGAAATTCTCATGCGGCTTCGCGACACCAACCTCCTGCCACAAAACATCAGGCATCTCTACGGGCAATGGAAAATCCGCATTTCTGGAACCATCGCAAAGGCTCCCATGTTCTTCCAGTTCCAATACGACTGACAGGGAACAAGAAATCTGCTAAAGCAATACGGGCTACAACCCCTAAGATAGACGAGGCGTCGCAGGAAATGCGACGCCTCGTCTATTACATTGATGATGCAACAATTCGTTCCAAACCATTGGGACGGGCTTCATATCATCCGTTTGTGCGTCAAGACGACGAGGCGGCACTCCCATCCTTCTTCGATTTCACCAAGTCTGGCAATTCCTTTGGGGGCGATGGAGGGGCGCTTTCCTCGTTGATGACATACCGCTGGTAGTAAGCGATGATGAGCGTTGTGAGCGGCAGCGCAATGATGAGGCCGATGAAACCGAGCAAAGCACCCCACACTGAGAGTGAGAGCAGCAGCACGGCAGGGTTGAGACCCATGGCAGACCCCATGATTTTTGGCGTGGTGAACATGTCGGTAATCACCTGCACGATGACGAAGCCCAGCATGGCAAGCCCGAAAATGACCCAGAAATTCTGGCCTGTGTCGGCGGCCTTGAGCAAGGCAAGGAACGCCGTGGGGATGATGGCGAAAGTGTGCAGGTAGGGCACCATGTCCATGATGCCGATGAGTATTCCCATGCCGATGGGCATGGGCAGTCCGATGGCCCAGAACCAGCAGGCGAACATGACACCCATCCAGAAAGCCACCTGCCCCTGCCCGCGGATGTAGTTGTTGAGGGCGCGCTCCACATCGTTCATCAAGTCCTGCCAGAAAGGCCTCGACTTCTTGGGGAAGATTTTCACCCAGTTGTCCGTGAGGTACTCATAATCGAGCAGGATGAAGAAGGTGTAAAGCAGTGTGATGAATGAGGCGAAGACGCTCAATGCGATGCTCGCCGTCTGACCCACTACGGAAAACACCTTGGGAACGGCTGTCTTCAGTGCTTCGATGAAGTCGCGGCTGCCGAGGAACTCCATCACCCGTTCACGGTGGTTGTTGAGCCATTCCTGCACCATGGCGGAGAAGTCACCGGATGCCGACCGCTGGTTGAGGTATTTCACCACAAGTGGTCCAAGACGCTCAAACTGCTCTATCATGGGCGGTATAATGAAGTAGAACACGCCGGCCACAAGGATTGCAACGAAGAGGAACGTGACAAATATAGATAGGATTCGCGTGGGTACGCGCATGCGATACTGCACGAACTTCACCAATGGGTAAAGCAAATAAGCGATGAACCATCCTATGAAAAACGGAAGCAACACCTTGCTCAAGCGGTTGATGAGCAGGATGGTTCCCACCACGACGATGGCAATAATCGCCCATCGAGCGAGACGGTCGAAAGTAATCTTTCCCTCAATCATAGCGTTGACTTGTTGGTTTCCAATGCCTTGCGGTAGCAATCCCTGCAAAGCGGCTCATACTGCGCCTTCTCGCCCAAAAGCACGCGCTTCTCCTCGCTCACCAAACGGTGGCTGACATAGGCCAAGGCACCGCAACGCATGCAGATGGCGTGTACCTTGGTCACATCGTCGGCGATGGCGCAGAGAGCTGGCATGGGACCGAAAGGCACACCCTTGAAATCCATGTCAAGGCCGGCAACGATGACACGAACACCGCGGTTGGCCAACTCGTTGCACACCTCCGGTAAGCTGTCGTCAAGGAACTGCGCCTCGTCGATGCCCACCACGTCGATGTCGTTGGCCAAGAGGAGGATGGATGCCGATGTATCGACGATGGTGCTGCGGATGGAGTTGCGGTCGTGACTGACAACCTCCTCCTCTGAGTACCTCGTGTCGATGGACGGCTTGAAGATTTCCACACGCTGCCGTGCGAAGACAGCCCTCTTCACACGCCGGATCAACTCCTCTGTCTTTCCTGAGAACATCGACCCGCACACCACTTCTATTCTGCCGGGGCGGTGCATTTCCCCCATGATGTTGTCGCTCATGATGAATGCAAAAGTACAAAGTTTATCCGAAACCGCCAAAACATGAAAGAAAAAAATTGCTATGGCAAGGGCCGCCGCGAAATGACGGAATAACGGAATAACGGAATAACGAGGCGGCCGCAAAACAAAAAAAAAGTGAAATAATTTTGCCGATTGTTTGATTTAATGTAAATTTGCGGCGAATATGGGTATGCTATATGTTGTGCCGACACCTGTCGGCAATATGGAAGACATCACCCTGAGGGCACTGCGTGTGCTCAGGGAAGCCGATGTCATCCTCGCCGAGGACACACGCACCACCGGCGTGCTGCTGAAGCATTACGACATCCACGGCCACCTGCTGTCGCACCACAAGTACAACGAGCACGGCACGAGTGCCGCCGTGGTGGAGCGGCTCAAGAGCGGGCAGACCATCGCACTGGTGAGCGACGCCGGCACACCGGGCATCAGCGACCCTGGCTTCTTCCTCGTGCGAGAAGCCCTGGCGGCCGGTCAGGAGGTGCAGTGCCTCCCCGGACCCACCGCGTTCGTGCCTGCCTTGGTGGCCTCCGGCCTCCCCGACGACCGTTTTTGCTTCGAGGGCTTCCTGCCACAGAAGAAGGGTCGCCAGACACGTATGTACGCCTTGGCCACGGAGGAGCGCACCATCGTGTGCTACGAGTCGCCACATCGCCTGCTGAAGACGCTTCAGCAGATGGCAGAGGTGATGGGCGCAAACCGACGCGCCTGCGTGGCTCGCGAGATTTCAAAGGTGCACGAAGAGTGTGTGCGCGGCACTTTGGGCGAGTTGGTTGAACATTTCACCCAAACACCGCCTCGTGGGGAAATCGTACTCATCGTGGAAGGTTTGGATGCCAAGACATCCAAGGAAAACGCCAAGGCTTCCAAAGAAATGACCAACAACAATCAAAAGGATATTACAAAATGAAAAAGGTATTGTTTTACGCCATCTGCCTGCTCGCCCTTGCTGGCTGCAAGGAGGAGCCAAAGGCCCCCGTGGTACAGACGGTGGTGGTAGAGGGAAACGACTCTCTGCAAAGTATCATCGACCAAAGGGACAAGGAGCTCAACGACATGCTGTCGGTGTTCAACGAGATACAGGAGGGCTTCCGGGAAATCAACGAGGCCGAGAAACGCGTCACCCTGGCCAAGGGCGGCGAGGGAACAGACCGAGCCACCCGCATCAAGAACGACATGCTCTTCATCAAAAACACGATGAAGAAGAACAAGGACCTCATCAACAAGTTGCAGAACCAACTCAGCGAGAGCGACTCTCGTGGCGAGGAACTAAAGCGCACCATGCAGGCCACCATCGACGCCCTTGTGAGCCAGATGGAGGCCAAAGACCTGCAGCTGAACGAACTGCGTGGTGTCATCAGCGAGAAAGAGGTGAAAATCACACAGATGGACGAGGCCATCACCACCCTCAACAACGATGTGGCCGACCTGAAGAACGAGGCGACGCAAAAGCAGCAAACCATCAACGAGCAGGACAAGCAGCTGCACATGGCCTACTACGTCTATGGAACCAAGAGCGAGTTGAAGGAGCAGAACATCCTCGACAAAAAGGGCAACGTGCTGAAAAACAACTTCAACAAGAACTATTTCATCAAAATTGACTACCGCTACCAGAAGGACATCCAACTTCACTCGAAGAGCGTGAAACTGCTCACCCCGCACCCCATGGCAGCATACCGCATCGATGAAGCCCCCGACAAGAAAAAGTCCCTGCACATCACTGACCCTGACCTCTTCTGGAGCACCAGCAAATACCTCGTCATCCAGGTAAAATAAAAAAGACACCTGGGACAAGATTGCAAACACCTGTAGTGCCTATAGTTCTCAGCAGCTATAGGCACTATAGGTTCTATAGTTTCTATAGGCACTATTGTTTCTATAGCCACTATAATTACTATAACCTCGATAAAAGACATGCCCTCCATCGGCTATCTCCCACGCTAAAAGCCTAAATAGCGTATATTTTTTCACCTTTTTTATCAATAGTTTTGCAATTTGCAAAAAAAAGCGTAATTTTGCAAGCTGTACCATAGTCTATTGAATAGAAAAGGAAACAAAAGAGCATATTTTATGAGAAAAAGACTAAGCTTGATTTTGACCCTGCTAACCTTGTTCGTAGGATTTGCGGCGGCTCAAAACACCGTATCGGGCGTTGTCGTCTCCGGAGACGACGGCGAGCCGGTCATCGGCGCAACGGTGTCCGTAAAAGGCACAAAAATCGCCACTGTGACCGACATCGACGGAAAATTTTCACTCAGCACGAGTAGTGCTTCACCCACTCTCGAAATCACCTACATTGGCATGAAGAAAGTGACGGTGAAAGGTAGCCACAACATGAAAGTCACCATGCAGAGCGATGCCGACGTGCTCGACGAGGTGGTCGTCACCGGTATGCAGCAAATGGACAAACGACTCTTCACCGGAGCAACGGCGAAAGTGGATGCCGACAAGGCACGTTTGGACGGCGTGGCCGACGTCACACGCGCCCTGGAGGGTCGTGTGGCCGGCGTGTCGGTGGAGAATGTCTCCGGCACCTTCGGTACCGCACCGAAAATCCGCGTGCGCGGTGCCACCTCCATCTATGGCAACTCCTCACCCCTCTGGGTGGTGGACGGCGTCATCATGGAAGATGCCGTGAATGTCTCCGCCGACGACCTTTCCTCCGGCGACGCCGAAACCCTCATCTCAAATGCCATCGCCGGCCTCAACGCCGACGACATAGAGAGTTTCCAAGTGCTCAAGGACGGAAGCGCCACATCTATATATGGCGCGCGCGCGATGGCAGGTGTGGTGGTCATCACCACGAAGAAAGGAAAAGTCGGACACAGCAGCATCAACTACACCGGCGAGTACACCTACCGCCTCAAACCCACCTACAACGACTACAACATCAGCAACTCGCAAGAGCAGATGGGCATCTACCGCGAGATGGAGAAGAAGGGATGGCTCGAGTTCTCCTCTCTCGCAAACGGCTCGTCCTCAGGTCTCTACGGAAGGATGTACAAACTCATGGACCAGTATGAGAACGGACAGTTCGGTCTGCCCTTCACCCAGGCTGCCATGAACAAATACCTCTCACAGGCGGAGTTCAGAAACACCGACTGGTTCGACCTGCTCTTCAACGACAACATCATGCACAACCACTCGATAAGCATCTCATCCGGTACGGAGCGCGCCAACCTCTACGCCTCCCTCTCGGCCATGCAAGACCCGGGATGGTACAAGGACAGCAAGGTGGAGCGTTACACGGCCAACATCAACGCCTCTTTCAATCTCTCGAAGAACGTCACCCTCACCTTGCGCACCAACGGCTCCGTGCGTGACCAGAAGGCTCCTGGCACACTCAGCCAAAATATCGACGTGGTGAGCGGAGCCGTCAGCCGCAACTTCGACATCAACCCCTTCAGCTTCTGTATGAACACGGCGAGAACGCTCGACCCTGACGACACCTACACACGTAACTACGCTCCTTTCAACATCTTCGATGAGTTGGACAACAACTACATTGATGTCAACGTGATGGACCTCAAGTTCCAAGGCGAACTCTCGTGGAAACCCGTCTTGGGATTGGAACTCAAAGCCTTGGGAAGCTACCGCGTCAACAAATCCACCCAGGAACATTACGTGCTCAACCACTCCAACCAGGCGGAGGCCTACCGCGCCGGCGTGGACAACCCCAACGTGATGTACAGCAACACCTATCTCTACCAGGACCCCGACAACCCCAACTCACTCCCCGTGTCGGTGATGCCCCAGGGCGGTATCTTCACCCTCAACCGCAACTCGGTGAAGCAGTTCGACGTCCGCTTCACAGCCAATTACAACAAGGTGTGGAACGACACTCACATCTTCAACGCACTGGTCGGCATGGAGGCCAACAAAGCCGACCGTGAAGCATCGGAGAACACCACCATGGGCGTGGACTATGAATCGAGCCGCATTGTCATCAAAAACGCACTGCGGGAAAAGCAAATGCTCGAAGAAGGCACCACTACCGACTATTTCAGCAAATACTGGAACCGCCGTCTGGCCTATTTCGCCAATGCCAACTACTCTTACGCCGGACGCTATGTTCTCAACCTCACAGGGCGTTACGATGGCTCCAACCAGTTGGGAAAGGCCCGCAGCTCACGGTGGCTTCCCACATGGAACGTCTCCACATCCTGGAACGCCCATGAGGAAACCTTCTTCAAGAAATGGATGGAGAAGACCCGCTTTGCCGTCTCACACGCCACCTTGCGCCTCTCCTACTCGCTCAATGCCGAATTTCCCGGAAATTTGGCAGCATACGCCGCCGCCACCCCCATCTACGTAGCCACCAATATCTGGCGACCCTGGGGAGACCAACAAGAGACAGGCCTCAAACAATCATTGTTGGGCAACAAGGACCTCACCTATGAGAAGAAGCATGAGTTCAACGTCGGCTTTGACTTGGGCTTCATCAGCAACCGCATCAACCTCACCGCCGACATCTATTGGCGCGACAACTTCGACCTCATGGGCTATCGAAACAACGAGGGCGCTGGCGGTGAAATCAGGAAATTCGCCAACGTGGCAAAGATGAAGTCCAACGGTGTGGAGGCCACCCTCTCCACCCAGAACATCAGAAGCACCGACTTCTCATGGAACAGCGACCTCACCTTCTCCTACACACACACACATATCACCGAACTGCTCTCTGATACGCGCGTCATCGACCTGGTGAGGAGCGGCGGCTACGCACGTGTGGGATACCCGCACCGTGCACTCTTCTCCATCCCCTTCGTAGGCCTTAACGACGAGGGAATACCCACCATCATCAACGAGTCCGACGTTGTCACCACATCCGACATCAACTTCCAAGAGAACGAGAAGCTCGACTTCCTCAAGTATGAAGGCTCGGCAGAGCCCACCATCACCGGCGGTCTCAACAACATGTTCCGTTACAAGAACTGGCGTCTGAACGTCTTCATCACCTACTCCTTTGGCAACAAGCTGCGCATGGAAAACGTCTTCTCATACGCCTACTCAGACCAGAGTGCCATGCCCAAGGAGTTCAAGAACAGATGGGTCATCCCCGGAGACGAGAAAGTCACCAACATCCCGGCCATCGCAAGCGTCAGGCAGTACTACAACGACCGCTACATCAGCTACGCTTACAACGCATACAACTACTCCACCGCTCGGACGGCTGACGGAGGCTTCATCCGCATGAAGGACATCTCACTCACATACGACTTTGAAAAAACGCTCGTGAGCAAAATAGGACTTGGGTCGGCATCGCTCAAACTCGACGCCACCAACCTCTTCCTCATCTACTCCGACAAGAAGCTCAACGGCCAGGACCCGGAATTCGTCAACGCAGGAGGTGTGGCGTCGCCACTCTCCAAGCAATTCACACTCACCGTCAGGCTGGGCATCTAACACATCGTCACCAAATACGAACAAGACATGAAACCATATAGACACATCCTTTCATTCGTCGTCATGGGAGCCTTGGCACTCACCTCGTGCAGCGAAAGCTTCCTCGACAAAATACCCGACGAGCGAACAGACATCGACTCTGAGGACAAGGTAATCAACCTCCTCAAAACCGCATACCCATCCGCCAGTTACCAGTGGGTGGCAGAAATTTCGAGCGACAACTACATTGACAACTGGTCGCCGCACATGCCCACCAAGCCTTGGGACTCGCAAGTGCTCTCACACTACAACTATGGCTCCTATGCCCGTTTTGACGACCAGCTATACGCCTTCGAGCCGGCCACTTACGCCGCCTACGACGACTGGGACTCCCCCGGCATGGTATGGGAAGGCTATTACGGCTCCATCTCCACCTGCAACGCAGCCCTCGAAGCCATCGAGGAAATCAGCAAGGAAACCAAAACGCTCACCCCAAAACTGAGAGCCGCCCGTGCGGAGGCCCTCCTCATACGCGCATACTGCCATTTCTGCCTCGTCAACACCTTCTGCCAACCATGGAAGAACGCCGACGCAAGCAAGAATGACATCGGAATACCTTACGTCAAGGAAGTGGAGAACGTGGTGAGCAAGCACTACGAGCGCGGCAACGTGGCGGAGGTGTATGACAACATCGAAGCCGACCTGATTGAAGGACTGGACAACATCAACGAGGAATACTTCACCGTTCCCAAATGGCACTTCAACGCCAACGCCGCTCACGCCTTCGCCGCACGCTTCTACCTCTACAAGAGAGAATGGGCAAAAGTGGTGGAGCATGCCAACTACGTCTTAGGAACAGAAAACAGCACGCTGCTGAACATGATGATGGACTACTCCGTCTTCGAGAACTGCTCCACAGGCGACGACTACAGCAACGCCTGGCAGCACCCCAACCTGAACAACAACCTCATGCTCATCAGCACCTACTCCGTCTTCCAACGCCGCTGCTTCGGATACAGATACTCCATCGCCGGACCGAAGGCACGCGAGGTGTTCCTCATCAACACACGACACCCCCTGTGGTCGAGCTACTATGTATGCCCCATCGCCAACGTGGGCGGCATGTGCTTCGGCAACAGCACACACGACTACGGCTTCATCAACAGCAAAATCTTCGAGCAGTTTGAGTACAGCGACAAAATCGCACAGATTGGATACCCGCACATCATCCTCAGGGCCTTCACTGCCAACGAACTGCTACTCAACCGTGCGGAAGCCAAGCTGATGCTCGGTCAAGTGGATGCCGGCGTGGAAGACCTCTGCGCCTACTGGAACAACAGCATCGAGCGCTTCTCGGAGGCTGACTACAAGGCATACTTCGAGGCCGGATACATCAAGAAATGCACCAAGCAAATCATTGAAAACTACTACTCTGTTGGCGGCAACAACAACTGCTATCCCAACTGGGATTTCACGCAGAACATCAGCAGCGACTACGTGGTGCCGGCCAACTACACCGCCTATATGAACTGTCTGAACGAGTTCCGCCGCTTCGAGACCATGTTTGAAGGCCTGCGCTATTTCGACCTCAAGAGATGGGGTGTCAACTGGTCGCACGAGATTGGCGTGGAGTCCACACTCTACCAACTGGAGACCAATGACCCGAGAAAGGCCATCGAGGTGCCTTGGGAGGTGTTGTCCTCTGGCATGGCATCATCACGACCCACCATGCAGGCTTCAAGCGCCAGCAGCAACCTGGTGAAACTCGACCCGGAGGAAAGCAGAATCAAATAACAAGGAGGAAACAACATGAAAGAAACAATGAAAACCCTGCTCATAGGCGCACTTGCCCTCACCACGCTCTGCTTCACCAGCTGCGATGACGACGACCTGGGCCCCACCATCTTCGACACAAACGACTATCCGCTCGACCGAAGTGCATACACTTTCCCGCTCGACACCTTCCTCAAAGTCACATACTTGGAGCCATACAACATGAGGTTCATCTACCGCATGGAGGACATCGGCTCCGACATGACCAAGAACCTCACGCCTGCGAGCTACGAGAAGAGCGTGGAACTCGCCGTGCTGCTCAAGTATTTGTGGACTGGCGTGTATGAGAAATATGCGGCTCCCGAGTTCCTCAAGGCCAACGCACCGAGAATCATCCACGTCATCGGCTCCAAGAACCTCAACCCGAGCCAGGGAACAGAAACCTTGGGTGAGGCTGGAGGCGGCCTGAAAATCTCGCTCTTCAACACCAACAACCTCAACGTGGCTGATGTGGACATGCTCAACGAATACTTCATCAAGACCATTCACCACGAGTTCGGACACATCCTCGACCAAACACACATCCGGCCTACGTCTTTCAACCTCATCTCACGCAGCCAGTACGACGCTTCAACATGGACGCAGACCCCCGACTCCATGGCCGCAGGCCGTGGCTTCGTCTCCCCATACGCCTCCAGTGCACCTGGTGAGGACTGGGTGGAGGTGCTGGCCATGTACATCACCGAAGACCCCATCAGCTGGAACCAACTGCTGAACACTGCTTCCTACGAATGGGAAGAGGTGGACATGGAAAGATCCGACTATGACAAGCGCATGCGCAATGCAGACCCCGACACCGTGGGCTACTTCCGCGAGAGCGACGGAACAGGCAAGGTGTATCGCCGTGCATGCAAGCGCAATGCTGACGACTACGTGGCACTCGACGAGAAAGGGGAGGTGCAGTGGCTGCACACCACCGGCATCGAGGGCGACAAAGTCATCATGCAGAAAGTCGGCCTTGTTCGCGACTGGCTGAAAGACAACTGGAACATTGAGTTGGACAACCTTCGCAAAGAGGTGCAGCAGCGCATGTACCTCACCAACGACGACGGCTCGTTCAAGCTCGACCAACGTGGGAGGGTAATCAACCGCCTCACATCACCAGCACCGGAAAACCCGTCCATTAGGTTCATCGACCAACTCATGAACGAGGTATATTCATACAAGTCATTACAACAATAATCCACAAGCATACAACACCATGAACAAGATATTCACCATCGCCCTGCTTGCAGCGACTGCATTGGCCTACACCTCATGCAGCCCGAGCGAGGAAGACGACATCTTCGACAAAAGTGCCGCAGAGCGCCTCAACGAGGCAAGTGACCTCTACTCATCACGACTGCTGGCGGCACCCAACGGATGGGTCATGCAACTATATCCCACCAATGAAGACTCCTGGCCATACGGCAACGGATACATCCTGCTGTGCAAGTTCAACAAAGACCACTCCGTGAAAGTCACGATGAACAATGTATTCACCGGTGGAAAGGAAATGGAGGACACCTCTCTATGGGAAGTACTCACCGACAACGGCCCTGTGCTGTCCTTCAACTCACACAACGATTGCATGCATACTTTCAGCGACCCCAACGACATCTATTTCACCGGCACCTCAGACATCTCCAACGACGAGAGCGGCGAAGGAGTGGGTGGCGACTATGAATTCATCATTGTCGATGCCCCGGAAGACGGCTCCTACATGATGCTCAAGGGAAAGAAGCGCGGCACCTACAACATGCTCACGCCACTCGAGGAAGGAACGGAAGCCACGCATTATCTGAGTTTGTTGACGTTCTTCCGCATGCTCCACTTCTCCGTGAACGCTCCCAATTTCAACGTGCTCAACGTGAGAGGCCAACGCTTCAAGATGAAGATGCAATACCCAAACTCCGACACATACAACACCTCCTATGTCGGCAAGTTGGCAGAGATGGGAATACCCAACATCTTCCCTTTCGACGGGGATGAAATCATCAACCAAAACTTCAACCCGTTCCTCATCACCAAACGTGGCGACAACTATTACCTTCGCTTCCGCGACAAGATTGCCATCGAGGACGACTTGGCTGCACAGGAGTTCATTTATGACAACGAAAGGCACGTCTTCCAATCGGTGGAAGACGAAGGCACCTTCATTGAAGGCGACAACCCGGGTAGGTTCTTGAGGGAAACATTCATCGACGACTCATTGGAGCACTACAACTGGCGTATTGAAACCACCGTCGGCTCCGAGTCGATAAGGAATTTGTTTGAAACTGCAGCCAATGAATTTAGTGCAAGGAAGATGACCCTCGGCAACTTCACCTTCCTCCGTCGCGACAACCGCTACACGCTCAATGTGGGCTATCGCACAAGCCGCAATGCACAGGCCAACCTCTATTTCTACTACAATGTGGAGCAAACAGAAAACGGCATGCGATTCATTTATGACGGTTTTGCCTCCACGGAGGGCAACGTGCTTGCACAAATGCCCACTTTGAAGCGGATTATAGAAGAAATCATTCCGCAATCGTTCGATGTGAGTTCATATCTCTCACCGTTCAACTTGCTCCAACTTCGCCTCACCGCCACGTCCGACCCCGAGACAAGGTTGATATTGAATTTATCCAAAAACACCAAATAATCAATAAAGCTTATGAAGAGAACTATTTTACTCACCGCGGCCTGCACCATGCTGGCCACCGCCGGGCTTGCCCAGGCACCCACAGGGAAGGTCATGAAGGCCCCCACAACAAAACACTCCACAACCCAAGTGTACAAGAAAGGCGAGGCACAAGCACAGCCCCAGCCACGCCGCTCATTGAACAACGGCGTTTACTACACCCACGAGCGCGGCGCCATGTTCATGGGCTACGACAAGGAGGGAAGAGGCTATAGTGGCTCCTTCCTCACCTACCCCCCCTTCCACACACCATTCTTCAAGAACATGTGCGAATCAACCGACATCCAGTGGTTCATCAATGACCAAGACATCACCGAATGGATGGAAGAGAACGGCGACTTGTATTTTGTTGACATGCCCAAAACCATGGTTACCGAAGAAGGTCTGAGCGCCTATCCCGCACCCGTGCTCACCAAAGGTTCCATCTCCTATTTCATTAATGAATGGGACAAGCATTCTGACGCAGCCAACGAGGATGGCAGCAAAGTCACCGTGACCAACTACCCTGGATGGGACATGGCCTACAACTTCAGCGACATGAACACCAACGTCCTCTACGGCGGCGGCTCCATCGACCCGGGCACAGGCGGTAGAGGTCACAATACCTACATCTACGGCACAGGCGCCATCACCTTCAGCGACGGCTCCACCTACCAGTCGGTGGGCATCGCACAAGTATTCCCCGCACCCATCTCTGCATTTGTCTGCAACGAGATTGGCATCCGCACCATGTCCAACACCACTCCCATCGCTGAAGGCAAGACCCTCACCATGGAACTGCGCAACGTGGTTGCCAACGAGTATGGCAGCAAGACCTTCGGCGATGAGATTTACGAGACGCTCGTCTCCACCTCCGACGACGTGAGCGATGCTTGGACATACAGCGACGGCGACAAGGTGTACAATGTGTGCTTCCACAAGAAAGAGATTGACGATTTCGGCATTGAGGCCAACGTTCCCGTCATCCTT
>Ga0129307_1001690_pt1 | contig 21665 bp, 23 predicted proteins | sample P1105metagenome_FD_94437 | JGI IMG/M metagenome (GOLD analysis project Ga0129307, IMG submission 94437) | Capybara group fecal microbial communities from Wisconsin, USA - P1105 metagenome | ecosystem: Host-associated > Mammals > Digestive system > Large intestine > Fecal | place: USA: Wisconsin... | reverse complement strand
TATGCGTGAACGTACTAAACGGGAGCGGATACGCATAGTAGACCGCTACTATGGCAATTATGATGATCCGGATACTCCTGAAACTCCGGACAAAACCGATGATAAAAACGTCAATATGTATAATCGCTACGAAGACCTTGAGGATGAAGACGAGAGCGAAGACGATTGGTAAGCCTGTCTTAGAATTAACCAAAACGAGTCACTGAATTTGGCGGGTCGTTCAACATGAAAGATAATAAGAAAGTTGCTGTGTTGGTATCTTTGGGAATTATGACTGGAAGCTATCTGGGATATATCAGCTGAACATATTCCCCGGAGGGGCATTGGATAAGGCATTGAAAAACGGCAGGATTCCTGCGTGTGCAGATATAGCCAGTCAGGCGGATATGTATGTGGCTGCCTGTGATTATTTGCTGAGTTTGGGAACGGAACGCTTAGTCTTTGCCATGGCGAAAGCCGGTGCTGATGTATATGCCTTTGGCTGTTGTGCCGAAGACCCAGCTGCCGGGACTAAATTAGTATTTGTAAAACTCCTGTAAGTTTTTGCAGGAGTTTATTTTTTTTGTAGAAATTAAAGAATTAAATACATAATACATTTATCAGCAATGAATATGAAACATAATAAAGTTAGAGGGAATTAACCAGTAACAAAAACTTTTTAAATTTTTAAGGAGGTCATGCTATGGGGATTAAAGGAAAAATGCTGGTGGGAATGCTTCCCTTTGTAATTTTGGGTATGCTTATTTTGACCATTGTATCGGTGGTTTCGTCCAGCAATAGTATTGGTACTCAGGTGGAAAGCACCATGAATTCGGAATTGAAGGCTAATGTTAATTTTATTAACGAAAAGCTCAATATGTCCCGTTCTACTGCCATTAATTTGGCTCGTTTTGTGGGAAACAGCTATAAAGGTACTTCGATTGACAGTTATAAAAATATTTTTACAAAAATGCTGCAGGCTGATGAACTTTATTATGGAAGTGGCATTTGGTTTGAGCCTTTTGCTTTTGACGCATCTCAGGAGTACATGGGCCCATATTGGTATCGTGATGGTGGTTCCATAAAGGAAACCTATGAGTACAGCAATGCTCAATACAATTATTTTTCTCAGCCGTATTATAAGAATGCCAAGAATATGGGCAAAGAAGGTGCCACAATTACCGATCCGTATTTTGACGCCAGCTCCAAGGTGATGATGTCAAGCTGTTCGGCACCTATTTTTGATCCAGAGGGGAAATATGTAGGCTGTATAACTGTTACCTTGTCATTGAAGGGAATCAGCGATGTAGTTGGCAGCATTAAGGTAGGGGAAAATGGAACAGCATTGCTTACCACTGCAGATGGAACGTATATTTATTCTGATGATGCTACTAAGGCTGAAAAGAGCTTAAAAATAACTGAGGATGAAAATAAAGCATTGGCAGCAGCTGGCAAGGAAATGGTATCCAACGAAAGTGGTATAACAGAATATGATGGACAAAACCTTTATTATACCACTGTTCCAGGTGTAAATTGGAAACTGGCTATTAAGATGCCACAGGAAGAAATCAATGCACCGGCAGTAACCCTCACCAAGATTATGATTTTTGTTTGCGTGGTTATGATTGCCCTTTGCGTGGGAAGTATCTTTTATCAGGCCAACAACATGGTAAGCAAAATTGAAGCCCTTAGGGTTCATATTAAAGAAATGGCCGATGGTAACCTTAGATTAAATCCATTAACGATAGATTCACAGGATGAACTGGGGCAAATGGCAACTGGATTTAATACCATGCTTGGTAATCTGAAAACTATAATATCCCAGACTGTAAATACCGCAGAGCAGGTGGCAGCATCCAGTGAGGAACTGACAGCCAGCTCCCAGCAGGCAGCAGAGGCAGCAACCCATGTGGCACAGTCCGTTGTTGATGTGGCCGGTGGTATGGAAAAGCAGCTGTCCAGCATGGATGAGGCTAAACACAGTATAAATTCTGCCTTTGGGGATATCAGTGTAATGACTGATAAGGCTGGCAGCGTGGCTGAGAATACTGAGCAGATGGCAGGAGCTGCAGATACTGGTGCCCAGTTGATGCAGAACGCCATGGAAAAGATTAACAATATTGAAAAGAGCGTTGCCAATTCTGCTGAGGTAGTCAAAAAGCTGGGCGAGAACTCCGCACAGATTGGTGAAATCGTTGACAGTATTTCCTCCATTGCTGACCAGACCAACCTGCTGGCCCTTAATGCAGCTATCGAGGCAGCCCGTGCTGGTGAGGCCGGCCGTGGCTTTGCAGTCGTTGCTGAGGAGGTTCGCAAGCTGGCAGAGCAGTCCCAGGAGTCTGCGGAGCAAATCAAGAATCGTATTTCCGTTATTCAAGGTGATACCAAGGAAGCTGTGGATGCCATGGAATCCGGTACTCAGGAGGTTGCTATGGGTACACAGGCTATCCGTGATGTGGGCGAGCAGTTTAAGGATATTACAGCCCGTGTATCCTCCATCAAGAATGAGATGGAAGAAATCAATTCCGCAGTTCAGACCGTATCCAAGGGAATGCAGGATGTGGTAGGTTCTATGGACAACATTGACAAGGTTTGCCGTGACACCTCTGAGGAGACCCAGACTATTTCCGCAGCAGCTGAGGAACAGTCTGCCTCCAGTGAGGAAATAGCCGCAGCCGCCAATGCCCTGTCCAGTTTGGCTACTGATTTGCAGACAGCCATGGGCAAGTTCCGTGTTTAAGCAGTTTTGATCAATACGACCCACTGAATTTGGCGGGTAATTTAACTAAATAAAAATCACAGGGCTGTTCTCAACTCAGAGAACGGCCCTTTAGTTTTTGGCAAAAGAAAAGCCCTGCAAAAGCAGGGCGCAGCTATCACATTCAGCATCATTTTTTACTTATCCTGATTATAGCGTCAATCATATCCTTTGTCTTTTCATCAAGGCTTGGATATTCCTTGATAATTCTGGCCAGCCGTTTATCTGGCTTCGGTTCCTCCTGTGGCAGTGGAGTATCATCGGGCATAAAATAGTCTACTGGAACGGAAAGGGCCATGGACAATTTACGCAGATCCTCATAAGAAATGCCTGGGGTGTAGCCCCGTTCCCAATTAGAAACCACCTGTGAGGACTTCTTTATTTTTTGCGCCAGCTCCACTTGGGTCAGCTTTAGCTCTTTGCGTCTTTGTTTTATCTTATGGCCAATATTCATAGCAGATACCACCCAGTATGTGTAGAATTGTGTTTGTATGTCACACACAAACATAATTCTACACGGGGGGACATTCCTGCAAATTATTTTATCATTGTGGATAAGTATTGCCAAAAAATTTTATAACACTTTTCAACCTCCGGGGATATAAAGGATAAAGAAAAACGACACTCAAAGATTTTAAGGAGGGAAATAAAATGGAAAAGAAATTCATGAACAAGATGGACGACATGGAACTGGACATGGTAGTTGGTGGAGGTTTATTTGATATTCTCAAAGCAGGTACCAAACAAGTCGTTAACCCGGTTGCAAAGACATTGAGAGGATTAATTGAGGCTTATATTGACGCTAACTTCTGGTTCTTGAAGTAATATGGTTCGTACACGGAGCATGTGAAGACAATCATAATCATAGACAGAGGGTAATCATCAGCTCGTAAGGAGGAAAATAAAATGGATGAGATGAATAAGAACAAGATGGATGATATGGAAATGGATAAGGTATCTGGTGGACGATGCAATCCCGGTGGGAGCAAGAAACGTCCCCGTCCTGGCTTCCATGACAGTAATGCAAATTCTATGGCAGCTAATATAGACGAAACACCAAATGCACGTTGGAGAGAAATTGCAAAGGTAAAACCGGACTAATAGCGACACAGGCAAAGACCTAGAAAGAGGGCATATCATCAGACCAATGCGACCCTCCCCAAATGAAGGCTCACCCAAAACAAAATAACCTTAAATACACATAGAGCTGTTCCTAACCTGGGGACAGTTATTTTAATTTTGACACAATTAAAAAGGCCAGTCCTTGGACTGACCTTATCACTGCTGACATGGGGCCAGCATGGGTGTGTATTATAGATGGAAGTTTTTTAATTATAACGCATTCTCCAAAAGAACACAGGCAGTTATGATAATTGCACCTATAATACCGGCCGGGCTGAGCATTTCCCCCAAAACAATGAAAGCAGCCACAGCAGTGGCTATAGGATAAAGGCATTGAATCATTCCCACCTGCTTGGCACTGATGTGTTCCAGTGCAATATTTTGAAGCATATATCCCACAATAGTACATCCGATGGCAGCATATAACAGATACAGCATCATGGTAAGGGAGTTGGCATAAATTGCGTCCTGAATGCTTCCCGTACATAAAGCGGCAATACCACAAAAAAATACAGCCAGAATAGTCTGCACAAAAGAAAGGGTTTTGGCACTGATATATTCCAATGAGGTTTTGCCAAAGACCAAGGAGCCAGCCACCAATGATGCGGCAATAAAGGCCAATAATTCACCTAAACCAACCTGTCCCAGCCCGCCTTTGGCACATAAAAGATAGAGCCCTATTAGCATGGCAAATTGGAGAACGGGTTCCTTTTTGCCATATTTTTGCTTAAAAAACAGAAGCGCCAGCAAAGGGGCGATTAACGCTGAAAGTGAACGGATAAAGGACATATTTGTGGCTGCGGTAAAGAGCAGGGCTACATTACTAAATATGAAGGCAGTAGCCATACACAGTCCTGGCACAATGTAATGACGGATATGGACTTTTCTCAGTTCCGCAAAAATGTCTTTGTGCCACAAAACAAGCATAATCATGGTTGCCAGAATATACCTCAAAAAGAGGAAGCAATATGCATTCATATCCTGATATGCAAGCTTGGTAATAATGTCCATAATGCCATAGAGAATACTTTGCAATACAATAAGCCAGATATATAAATTTTGTTGTGAAGCTCTGCCAACAAGCAGTCCTTTGTTTTGTGTTGTCATTGCACCAATTCCTCACAGACTGAAAATTCAATTCAAATATACCATATTTTTTATATATTAAACACCTGAATCTGACAGCGAAAAAGGGGGCCTTTTACAGTTTCGTATTTTTGGTGAAAATTAAAAAGGCCAGTCCTTGGACTGACCTTATCACTGTTGGCGTGGGGGCCAGCAGTGCGCCTATCATTAGGAAAAGCCGGCATGGAGGGCCGGCTTGGTATTTGCCGGAGTGGACCAGCAAATGGAATGGTATGAATAAATTTTAGCACCAATAGTTACAGTTAGCAACTACTATTGTAAATAAGAAGAAAAGAGCCGGTCATACAGACCGGCAAAGGAAGGAACGACTACAAAAATGTAGCACATAAAAGGAAAACGTTATACGGAAAGTTATATGATAACTTAATTTTACCATAAATAGTTACAATAGGCAAATACTCTTTCAGAGTGTCCCATACCATCTTATAAAATCATCCTTGTGGGCACCGTAATTGGTGCCGTCCTTGAACCACTGGGAAAACATCAAAAACCGCTGGGTGCCGCTGGAAAATACATCCTTCCAGTACCGCTGGCGGATTTTCTTTTTTACATCCTCTCTTGTTTCCCCCTCCTTCAGGAGCCACAAAATGGGCAGGGCCCGGTGGGTGTATTCCTTGCTTCCTTCCACGGAGCCGTATAATTTTAGCTGTTCATCACTGAACACATACCCCGCAGCCAGAAGGTTAATAAGGGCAGTCTTTACAAAGTCACTGACAGAGAGGTTTCCTTCCGGAAGGGGCGGAGTGGTGCGCTTTCTTCTTATGGGCTCAAAGACATAAACCCCGATGAGTTTCAGGAGAAACAGGGCTTCCTCCAGATACCGCCCCAGCACCACCTCACGAAAAGCCGTAACCTTCTGGGGATTGCCGTTTTTAAGGTTGTCCACGTAGGCGGTGCCCACATCCTTGGCCTTTTCAATGAGCTTGGATTCCAGATAATCAATATCCGAGGCATTAAAGCTGTCATCCTTGGTGGTCATAAGGATAATATGGTTCCACCAGCCCTTGTCTGTAAGGTGCTGGCGGGTTCTTCGTTCAAGGTCCCTGGCCTGTCCCACATACACCTGTTCATCAGACAGGAGAAGGTAAACCCCGTACCGCTTGCAGTCCGCCTTTTCAATAAGGTCATCAATGGACTGGCGGGGGGATGAGAACATGGCCCCTATCTGCCATGAGGTGTCCTCAATGTACATAACCCCGCTTAAATCCCCGTCATATAAGAGCATTTGGATGGTCTTGGCTGTAGTATTCATAAGTATTACCCTTGGAGCTGTTGCCAGTAGTCAGTAATTCCCCTGGCTATAGCTGCAGCTATTTCCTGCTGGTGGTTCATTAAAAGCAGGGCATCAATATCATTGTCGATAAAGGCAGTTTCCACCAGCACTGCGGGCATAATGGTGGAGCGGAGCACCGCCAGAAGGGGGCGGGTTCTTATTCCCCTGTCCGGGAAGGTGCCATCAATATCCTGCATTGTTTCTATTAGCTGGGCATGGATGCACCTTCCAAGCCCATAGCCTTCCCCTTTTAGGTCATATACGAGGGTTTCCGCCCCGCGAACAGTTTTATCAAAGGCGTTGCAGTGGATGCTGACAAAAATATCCGCCTCCCAGTCGTTGGCACTCTGGATGATATTTTCTCCTGCAGATTCCCCGTAAAGGTTATTGCTCTGCAGCAGCTTCACCCCGCAGCCCGCCTTTATGAGATACCGCTTCACCAGCTCCCCGATGGAAAGAGCCATATCACACTCACGGATTCTGAAAAATTCATTGATGGCCCCAGGATCGGGATTCCCGTTTGGCGCATGGCCCGGATTTATAAATACTTTCATTGTGTTTCATTTCCTTTCATATATTGTATACAGTAAATAGTTAAGCCCCCGGATAGAAGCCGTCAGAATAAGATTATGTAAAGGAATGGATTAATGGTTCGCTTTTCACGGGGGCTCATAAGCCTTAAATATTTAGTTTTCTTTTGGCCCGGTCTGTCCGGCATAAATTGCATTGGTGCGGCTCAGTACATAGTATCTGGCCGACTTGTTGCCACCGGGGGACTCCCACGTTATATACCCCTTGGCGGCCAGTTCCTCTCTTGCCCGCTTTACGGCGGTTTGTGATATTTTCAAGGCAAAAGCTATTTCGGGAATATAAAGGCACAAAGGATAATTCCACCAGTTTTCATTGGCCTTGTACATGAGATAATGCCACAGGGCCTGGGCATTGGCGCTTATCCTGTCGCTGTTGTGGGCTATATAAAACTGCTTTATTTCCCTGATCCAGCCCTTGCCGTCCTTCCCCGCCATAATCAGCCATGAAGTGCAGGAATTACAAAATCCATATCCCCACAGCGTTCCAGCAGCCACTTCTGGGCGGCATTGAGAGGAATCTTGATTTTGCGCCCACATCTTAATTTTGGAAAATCCTTTATTTTCAAAATGCGGCGTACATAGTATTCAGAAAGGCCAGTAAGTTTTTTAAATTCCTTAACATCCACAAACAGCATATCGTTTTCATCCATGGCTTTTGGTTCCATGGTAATTTCTTCTGTTGGTTCATTATTTCTTACAAGTTTTAAGGCCCTGTTGTTGGCGGCCAATACCTCCTCATCCTTCATGGCCAGATAATCCTTGATGGCCTCTAATAATTCTTCATTGTTACTCATAATTTATACCCCTTATAAAATATTCAATTGCAACACAGCATAAAATAAACCGTGTTCAATTACAACACAAATATATCACACGAAATGGCCCGTGTCCACACAATTTATATTTTTTTAAAAAACACTACTATACAAAACGTGTTCAATTATGGTATATTTATATCAGACAACACGAAATGATACGAAATGACACGAAACAACACGATACGACACAAAACGGAGGTCAAATTTAGATGACAACTTTTGGTGAAAAATTAAAAAGGCTAAGAGTGGACAACAAGAGATTATCTCTTGGTGACGCTGCCAAAGAGTTGGAAATTCCAAAATCTACACTTAATAACTACGAGAGGAATTCTTCTAAACCGCCTCTGGAAATGCTCTGCAAGCTGGCGGAGTATTACAATACTTCGGTGGAGTATCTGGTGGGATACGAGCCGGACCCTGAACTGGTGGAGCTTACAGCTGCCATTAGGGAACTGTCCCCGGAACAAAGGGAAACTATCAAGACTCTTGTAAAAGGGCTGAAGAAGTAATATCCAGCCGCCCCTATTACTATTAATCTTATCTTATATAGTATAGTTTTATATTAGGGGCTCCGTAACTCCACATAAATAAAGGGCTGACGGGTTCGCTGCGGTCCATAATGGACCACAATGTATACCACAGTACATACCACAGTGGGTACCACACCATATACCACAAATGTACCACAGTGGGTACCACAGAGCTGATTTATCAACAAGTTTATCCACAAGTATTATAGGGTTTTCCACAGTATTGGGGGACTTATCCACCAGCTGTGTATTATCTTCTTGTGGATTTATTTTTAAATGTTTTGTACTCAAATACAGAACAAAATAAACCGAACAGGTTTAATTGATGTATTGCATGGCTCCTTTTAAAAATGTGCAATTATCATCCGAAATGCTATTTTTTAGAATGACGGGAGGTATTTTTTCATGGCAGGTCAAAGAAAGATTAGACCTCATAAAGAGGGGTCACTTTACTACAACGAGAAACGTAAAAAATGGGCAGCACAGGTTGTTGTGGGAACGGACCAAAAAACTGGCAAGGTAAAAAGGCCAATGAAATACTTTGATACCCAGAAGGAAGCTCTGGCCTATATTAAAATGATGAATGAGAAATATTCCCATAACCTTCATGTGGATGCGGACAAAATGACTGTGAAGGACTGGCTGAATAAGTGGTTCGATACTTATAAGGTTCCAAAGCTCAGGGAGAACACCCAGGTATCCTACAGGGGAATATTGGATATCTGTATCAATGCCATTGGAAACATGAAGCTGGAAAAGGTGCAGACCTCAGATTTGCAGTATATTATCTACAAGGTGATAGGGGCCGACAAATACCGCACCTGTCAGTATTTCCGCACCGTCATAAAACAGGCCTTTAAGCGGGCAAGGCAGGAGCATCTTATAGTGGACAACCCGGCGGAGTTTTTGGAGCTGCCTACAAAGCCGGCACCAAGGGAACATAAAATGCCGACATTGGAGGAATGGGCAAAGCTCTATAATCATAAGGTTGGTTTCTATGGCTGGAAGATAGCTATTTATACTGAGTATCTTACGGGAATGCGTCGCAGCGAGTTGCTGGCTCTCACCTGGGACAGCTTCGAGATTGTCCATGGGGAAAATGGCGATATTGAAGGCGGGTATGTAACTGTCAACAAGGCCATGGGCATTGGTGACAAGGATCCTGAAACCAAGAGATGCAGGATTTACATTGGCAAAACCAAGTCAGCCAAGAGTGTGAGAAGGCTTCCTGTTTCAGCCGAGTATTGTAAGGAGCTTCTGGCATACAAAAAGGAGCAGAACATTATGCGGCTTGCTTCCAAGAAGTGGGAGCATCCGGAAATGGTATTTACCACCAATGACGGGCGGTATTATAACCCTGATGTGTTCTCCAGCCTTTATTCAAAAGTGTGCCGTGAGGAAGAGTTGCATTTTACCTTCCATGACCTTCGCCATGATATGGCCACCAGCATGAAAACCTCCAGCATATTTGATGTCAAGGATATTCAGTCCCAGCTGGGCCACAGCAATATTCAAATCACCCTTGATACCTATACCCACATGAAAAATGAGGATAATGAAAAGGTTGGGAATTGGGTAGAGGAAAGAAGTCACAAGCTGAAATTTGTGTCTGCAGAATGTCTGCACTCAGCACAAAAGCAAACACAACAGAACAAACCTAGACAAAAAGTAATACGGCTGACAAACCTATGATATTACTGCATTTTTACCCTACACGACACGAAACAACATAATAGAATAAGTGTTCGTATCAGACTCAAAATCTGCCGTATGCAAATACGTGCCGGTTCGAGTCCGGCCTTCGGCACCACTTGAAAATCAAGGCTTCCGAGAAATCGGAAGCCTTTTTGTTTTACCCCTAAAAGTGTTATGTACGGCCACAGTACAGCCGGGTTGTTTTTCTTACTAATATAGTATAGTTGTGATACAATTCCACCTTCATTTCATAATTTATTTCAACAATTTTTAGGAGGAAAAAATATGGCAAAAAAGTACAATGGAACTATATTTTACAGGGAAGACAAAGATCTTTGGGTTATACAGATATCTTTAGGATATAAGAATAGGAACGGTAAAAGAAAAAGATACAGGATTACTAGGTATGCTAAGACTAAAGAATTGGCTGAGGTAAAATTGGCTGAGTTGCAGAAGAAGTATAATCTTACTGAAAATCCAGAATGTATTACTGTTGCAATGTGGACTGAGATATGGCTTGAAATCTATAAAATTCCAAAACTTAGAGAAAATACACTAGCTTCATATATGAAAGTTTTAAAATATCTCATTGAAGCTATTGGGCAGATGATATTAGGTGAAGTACAGCCGGCTGATTTACAGCGAATAATCTTCGTTGATATAGGGGTAGATAAGTATAGAACTTGTCATTATTTTCGAACCGTAATAAAGCAGTTATTCGCTCGGGCTGTAATAGATAATTATTTGCCTTTTTCACCGGCAGAGTATTTGGAATTGCCCCCCAAGCCACCTAAAAAAACATTCATAAAGCCCGTAGTAGCAGATTGGCTTATATTGTTGAATGCTGAAGTTGATCATTATTGTTGGCGTATGGCTATTCTTACTGTATATGTTACAGGAATCAGGAGAAGTGAGCTCTTAGCTCTTACTTGGGACAGTTTTCATATTGAGAGGGAAAATGGAGTTATTATTGGGGGGACCGTTACAATAGATAAAGCTATGGGTATTGGTGTAAAATTGCCCAAAACTGGGCAGCGTCATGTGTACATTGGCAGAACAAAAACTGAAAGTAGTATCAGAACACTGACTTTGCCTGCTGAATATATTAAAGAGTTAATGAAGTATAAGTGGAAGCAGAATATAATGCGATTGGAATCCAAATCTTGGGAGCATCCTGAAATGGTCTTTACCACCAATGACGGTAAATATTTAAATCCTGGTACCTTTTCTAGTTTGTTTTCGAGAGTATGCCGGGAAAATGGGATAAAGAATACATTTCATCAGTTGCGCCATGACTTTGCAACTAGCATGCATTCTTCACATGAGTTTGATTTCAAGGATATTCAACATCAGCTGGGGCATAGTACGATAAAAATCACTATGGATATTTATACTCATATGCAGGAAGAAGATTTGTCAAGGGTAAAGTCCTGGGTCGATGATAGGTATGCTGAACTCAGCAATGATAAGGAGCTTAAGAAGTCACAGGAGAAGCAGAAGAAGGAGAAGAAGAAGAAGGGGAAGGCGGATATAATTCCTATTAAAAAGGTTAAGTAATATGGTTTGTGGGGGCGGGGCTAGCGAAGTGCCGCTAGCCCCGCCTTTGTCCCTTTTTGCAAACGAAATCCCCTGGCATTTTGATATGCCAGGGGATTTCGTTTGCCAGGGGGATTTATTTGAGTTCTCTGCCTGCTCCCTGGAGAGGGGAAACAAGCAGAATATAAGGAGATGGGTTCCCTGTCTGTTTTTTGGAGGATAACAAACAGGGGGAAGCATGAGAAGAAGTGTGTAATTTTATATTATATTTATATATACGACCCACATAAGGATGTATTACAAAATTTTCAATATTTTTTCTTAATATTTTTATGGCGTGATTAATTGTTGGGAGATTTTTGGGGAAGTCTTTTGCATATTGATATAGGTTCTTACATTAATTATTTAAGTATATCGACATCGTTATATAATGTATGCAGAGAATGTATTTTACAAAAATTATTAAATATTTATAATGAATTATGCAAAGTGAAAACAAAGTGGTGCTTAATTGAGCAGCGTTTTTATTATTTGTTTGTGCTATTTTATGATATAATCTAAGCAAGAAAAGAGCGGTGCAGTAATGGCCAAATCTTATGATGAACTGACCATACAGGACAATTTTATTTTCCAGAAGATAATGCGCAACAAGCGCATTTGCAAGCAGACCCTTGAGCGGCTGCTGAATATAGATATCAAGGATATTTCCTATCCCGAGGAAGAAAAGACCATCGATGTTCGTCTGGACAGCAAGAGCATCCGCATGGATGTGTATGTCAATGACGACAAGGGGACTATCTACAATATCGAGATGCAGACCAGCAAGGATATGGAAGAACTGGTAAAGCGCACTAGATATTACCAGGCCCTGATAGACATTGATATGTTGGAAAAGGGGCAGGATTACGAAAATCTGAATAATACATTTATTATTTTTATCTGTACCTTTGAGGTATTTAGTGGCAAGCTCCATAAATATACCTTTAGAAATTTATGCATGGAAAATCATGGCATTGAGCTTGAGGACGGCACCACAAAAATGTTCCTCAGTACCAAGGGCGAGGCTGATGATATAGCCGGGCCGTTAAAGATTTTCCTTGATTACATGGATGGCCACGCACCGGCTGACGATTTTACCAAGGAAATTGATAGCGAGGTTGTTGTGGCGAAGAACCGCGAAGAATGGAGGCGAGAGTATATGACTTTGGCTTTGGAAATAGAGAAAGAGAAAAAATTGAGTAGAACTGAAGGTAAAAAAGAAGGCAAACTGGAAGTTGCTATAGATCTATTTAGAAAAGGGGCAATAACAGAAGATGTCGCTGCACTCGCGGCCGGAGTAAGTGTTGAGGAATTTAGAAAGGCAACTTTAGTATCGTAAAGAGAGTATGAAAAAATCTCTGTAAATAAGATCTTCTATGGTTGAAAACAATATAAATTTAATGCGTAGTCCAATCAGATACTCATTGTAACGCTACGTGTGAGCTAGTGCACTGCAAACAGCTGGGGCCGTATTACCGCAGGTAATAATAACCTCAGCTGTTTTATTTTGCTGAAAAATTAGTAGTTTATCCGGTCTTCATACATTATGCTGAATTCACCATATACTCGGCCCCAATTACGGATTGGCATAGTCCACTTTTTGGTGGCCTCAGCCGTTGCCAGATATAGAGCCTTCATTAGGGCCTGAGAATCCGGGAACACGCTTCGTTGGCGATTTAGGCGTCTATAGCTGGAATTAAGACTTTCAATGGCATTGGTGGTATATATGACCTTTCTGACCGCTGCAGAAAACTTAAATATTGGCGTAATAACATCCCAGTTAGTCGTCCAGCTTTTCATGGCGTTAGGGTATTTTTCATGCCATTTTTGACTGACTTTATCCCTGTTAGCCTTGGCCTGCTGCTCGGTGACGGCCTGGTAAATACTTTTCAGGTCAGTAGCAAATTCCTTGCGATCTTTATCCGCCACATATTTTAGGGTATTACGGACCTGATGAACGATGCAGCGCTGGTACTCCGTTTTAGGAAATGCGGCTGTAACAGCTTCTTTCATGCCTGTAAGGCCGTCAGCACATAGTACAAGAATATCTTTGAGGCCTCGGTTTTTAAGTTCATTAAGCAGTCCAAGCCAGTATTTCGCACTTTCATTTTCACCAATATAGAGGCCCAGCACTTCCTTGATACCATCTTTATTTATGGCGAGAATGACATAGGCAGCCATTTTACGAATTATGCCGTTATCTTTTACGGAATAATGAATGGCATCAACGAAAACTACAGGATATAACGAATCCAAAGGTCTATTCTGCCAGTCATGTATTTCCGGAAGAATTTTATCCGTCACATCGGATATGAAGCCCTCTGATACGTCAAAACCATAGATGTCTTCGATGGTTTCGGAAATCTGTCTGGTAGTCATTCCCTTGGCATACATAGATATTATCTTATGGTCTATGTCAGAAATGTCTTTCTGGCGTTTCTTTACAACCTGAGGTTCAAAGGTAGATTTGCGGTCCTGTGGTACATCAATAGAAAATGAACCATAACTGCTGTTTACCGTCTTTTTCTTGTAACCATTGCGGCTGTCATCATTTGATGAGCGTTCGGATTTCTCATAGCCCAAATGTTCATCCATTTCAGCTTCCATCATCTCTTTGATGGTGCCGCCGAGAAGATCCTTCAGAGCTTCCTGAATGTCTTCAGCAGAATTGATGTCATATTCGGTCAATAATTGTTGAATAATTTGGCGCTTACCGTCTGTCATTTGTACATGGTGTACTGGTTTTGAAGATTTTCTTGCCATAACAAAAGGCCTCCTATGATTTTATTTTACCATAGAAGACCTTGCAGATTACTAATTATGTTATTTACAGAAAAACTTTCACACTCTCTTTTATTGTAAGCCTTCCTCTAAATCCCCTTAGCAGGTACGGCATTATTTTTTCTGCGTCATGCTGACTTTTGCTCCGTGGTATTTTTTTGTACCGTGGTCTCAACAGTATCCTTTACACCTCTGAAAATATCTATCAATTCCTTGATTCTTTGGATGGAATTTTTACGCGGGCCATGGAGTCTGATTCTGATACGGCCACCGGCTACCTGATCCATTTCCATTTCGTTAAGTTCAACCTTCGTTTTCATAAGTCATATCTCCTTTCTGTATGTAGGTCTTTGCCTTTGTTTTATCCTTTGTGACTATACATACGGATGAATGGTAAAACGATTACAGGTAAATTATGATATTCTTTATTTTAAGTTTAAGGATAGTTTATATTTACTTTCCGGCGGAAGCTCAACACATTGACCATGATAAAAAGGTAGTAAAACCACCTAAAGATAAAGAACCAAAGCCATTACCTCCAAAGCATGATGAACATAATAAACCAGATAAGAAATAATATCTGACTTTAAATATATAAAAAGTCCTGAGTAGAATCTAAAATTAAGAATTCACTCAGGGCTTTTACTGTTTTCGTCCCCTGCTTTTTTTAGAAAGAGCAACACGCAGGGGCTGTAGAAGACTGTTCAGCTACACATTCCATGCAACCCGGCACGCTCTTTGCCACTTCGATTAGTGTGTTGTAGCCAGCTTCATTCTTCTCTTTGCTCAGGCTGAAATTCGGGATACACTCAATAAGTTTTGCCATAATTCTGTACACCTCTTAACAGTTTTATTCTGTTCTTCCGTCAACCTGCGAAGTCCTGCACGAAGAACTTGATGAACGCAATGGTCTGCGGCTGATAGATGATATCCACCAGGAACGCACCGACGATTGGGACAATCATGAAGGCCTTTCTGGACATGCCGTATTTGTCCTTGACCGCCGTCATATTCACGAGTGCGGATGGCGTAGCACCGAGGCCGTGGCCCAGAAGGCCCGCGCACATGATTGCTGCATCGTAGTTTTTTCCTAGGATTGGGAAAACGACGAAGATGGAAAGGAGCACCAGTACCACCACCTGCGTAACGACGATGAGAAGGACCGGTCCAATCAGGTCAAGCAGCTGATACAGGTTCAGACTCATCAGTGCCATGGAAAGATACAGGTTCAGCATAATATCGCCAGTGCCATCCACCAGTGGGAATTTGAAATGATACCAGTGGAACTGCTCGTTCAGATTGCGGACAAGCATAGCGACGAACATTGCGCCGACATAAGACGGGAAGCTCATTCCGATAAGCTTGCCAATCCAGCCGGAAATCTCGGTTCCAAGCGCCATGCAGAACAGGATCGAGGTCACGTTCTGCAGGACATCCAGGCTTGTAAGCTTCTCGCCGTGTCCTGCGTTGATCTCTTCGACGGAAGTGTCCAGAGTCTCGGAATTATCCGGGGTCAGGTGGTTCTTCTCAATCAGCATATGGGCCACCGGTCCGCCCACCAGAACGCCGAATATCAGGCCGAAGGTCGCAGCTGCCGCGCCGACGGTGATACCTGCCGGATAGCCCATATCGGTAAAGGTAGAACCGTAGGAGCCTGCCGCTCCGTGTCCGCCTATCATGGAGATGGCGCCTGCCAGGAGTGCGTAGGGATATTTAAGGCCTGTGACATTGGCGAGGCCGATGCTGATGCAGTTCTGGATGATGGATACGACGCCAGCGATTAGCCAGTAGACTATCAGCAGTATGCCACCCTTCTTCAAAAGGGAAAGGGACGCACCAAGGCCGACGGTGGTGAAGAACGCCACCATGAACGGACTCTGGAAGGTCGTGTCGAACTTGAACGCGAACGCGCCGCTCTGATGTCCGGCAAAGGTGATGAACATGAACAGGAAGCCACCCACCACAGGAGCCGGAATGCAGTACTTCGTGAGGAAGTTCACCTTCTTCCGGATCCAGAAGCCAATCAGGAGCAGGATAGCTGCCAGTGCCGTCGTCATGACCATCGAACAGCTGATATTCAATGTACCATCAACAGTTTCAAAAGACATAAGTTCCCCCCTTTTTCTTTCTGACAGGAGCGGTCTCAGAAACTCGCAGTGCCCGAGTTGCCGCTATTTTTAAAAGTCAGTTCCTTACCAATGAGGTTCTTGGTTGCAGGGATGCTAAAATATCAATTTCATTATATCATCACGCCATATCTTTTTCCCACAATAAAAAACGCCCTGCCGTAGTAGAGCACCTATCATATTAACTTCGGAACGGACAACATCAGAAGATAAATATTAAGTGTTACGCTGAAATCGGAGTGCTCCAAATAACAGTACACAAATATGACTTGCTATGCAAAAACGAAAAATATGGTTCTTCTTGTGAAGAAATGGAAGCTCATGCAGCTGCACATATTTGCAAAAATTATAAGGTGCCATTCTTAGGAATTCGTATTATATCAAATACAGAAATTCACAATGAAGATTTTGACCCAGCTGCCGGAACATCTTGTCAACAATATGTTCTTGAAGTAGTAAAGTCTTATGCAAAAAATAAAGGAATACGGACAGATGCATAAAACTAAAGCCCTATTCAGCTGGCATTAATTTGCCTCCCGAATAGGGCTTACATTTTTCCCTCTTTTCTCACAGTTGTAAGGGTGGAACCATCAGATAAAACCTGCGTAGTCACCGTGGTTTTATCATCAACCTTTATGGTGTCATCATAGTTAGCTGGTTTATATTATTGTGAGGTAAAGAAATCATATTGTTGACAAAAAATCGAAAATATTTTTCCAATAGGTTTCACTGTCCGTTGTCATGGAATCACCATGTCCCGCGCCTTCTATAATAAATTTTTTCTTTTTGCTCCTGCAGGAATCATATAATCTATCCATCATACTTGGTGGAATAAGCTTGTCAGCAGAACCATGTATAAACAGCACCGGGGCCTTTATACGGTCTATCACGCGTATAGGTGCCGCATCGGAAACCTTAACCCCTGTCTTTAATCCACTTACCACATCAACACATGGCATAATAGGATATTCCGGCAGATCAAAAATAACACCTAATTGGTTGGAAAACATTTCATAAGCACTTGTATAACCACAATCCTCGATGACAGCAGCAATTCCGGTTATATCATCCCTGGCAGCTGCCATCAAAACTGTGGCTGCTCCCATAGATACACCATGAAGCACTATCTGGGCATCAGGGTATTGGGCTTTGATTCTGTTTGCCCAAACAGCTATTTCCTCACCTTCCTTAACACCCATTGTAATATATTGCCCCTCGCTTTTGCCGGAGGCACAAAGATCTGGCGTCAATACCTGATAACCATGCTCAAGATATACTTCCGCATAATCGCCGGTATATCGTTGGTCCCTGCCATAGCCATGAACCAAAATTGCCCAACGCCTGCCAGGATTGTCAGGAATATAATGAGTCGCCGCCAAATGCCTGCCATCAGATGAAGTGGCAGTCCATTCTTCATTTTTATACTTAGACTGCGCTGGAATAGTTCGGTTTTTGTCATGTATGTTCAAGCAAGCCGCTGGTGGAGCCAACGGGTCAGTGTCGTTGCCACGTTTTAAAGCAAAATTAACAAAATACGTCCCTATTGCATACCCCAGGACCATAATTATTGCTATGAGCCCAACGATAATGGAAGCTATTAAACGTTTATTTTTCATATACATCAACTCACTTTATTATTAAAAATGAACATTTAAACGAAAATAGACATCACATACGATTATTATACCATAAAGAAAATCCAGCATGGTATCAGTATTCTTCGTAGTTCCAACGGCTGTACATTTTTATAACGGGGCTGTCGCACTAATAAAAAAATATGATATGCTCCCCCTATGGGAGACAGTAAAAAATAAAACTGTCATCATAGGGGGAGCATATCATATGCGACAGCCCCTTTAATTTGAGACTAAAACAGATATTTGGTATAATATGCAACGAGGGGCATGTTGATGTCATCGGTTCCTTCCCATCCTTTATGGGGAGGTGATGCTATGAGCAAATACGAAAAGCTATCCTTGTTGGTAGCCCTGCTGAATCTCTTAGTGTCATTTCTAGGGTTTTTCAGAAGGTAATCTTCTGTAAGTAAAAACGGAACCGGTTGTGTGCCGGTTCCCAACAGTGTATTTTGGAGGGAGCTGATGGTACGAACATCAACTGCCTCTTTTCTTGTGTTCATTATAGCATTTGTCCTGTTCATGGACAAGTGCTTATTTTTATAAACAAACTGTAACACTCAAAAACTAAGGGGCTCCGGTCCCTTGATTTGATAAAATCATAATAAAAAATGATAGGTTGTCAATACGGGCAAAGGCTGGTCTTCTGATATGTACCAGCCTTTTTCCTGCTGGTGCGCTCACCAGCAATGAGTATATTGTGTGCATATATAATGGTAGGAAGTTTTTAGGAAAAAGCCGGCATGGAGGACCGGCTTGGTATTTGCTGGAATGGAGTCCAGCAAAAGGAATGGTATGAATAAATTTTAACATAAATAGTTACAACAGGCAACTACTCTTGTAAATAAGCAAAAAAAGAGCCGGCCATAAAGACCGGCGAAGGAATGGCTACAAAATGTAGCACATAAAAGGAAAACGTTATACGGAAAGTAATATGATAACCTAATTTTAACATGATTAAACAGCTATAACAATGAGTATATTATAGATTTCCATACCATCTTATAAAATCATCCTTATGGGCACCGTAATTGGTGCCGTCCTTGAACCACTGGGAAAACATCAAAAACCGCTGGGTGCCGCTGGAAAATACATCCTTCCAGTACCGCTGGCGGATTTTCTTTTTTACATCGTCGCGGGTTTCCCCGTCCTTCAAGAGATATAGGATGGGCAGGGCCCGGTGGGTGTATTTTGGCTGTATTTGGGGTGTACGGCCAAAATAAAAAGACTGCTTATGAGTGTTCCTTGCGGATTTCCAGACCATACTCTTTTATCTTGACACTGTACTACGAGCAGGGCAGACGGGAAAGTTGGGGGCCTTCCTTCGTACCCATAAATTTTTTTAAAAAAATCTATAACACTTTTGTCATCCCATGGATATAAAGGACAAAGAAAAACAAACAACCACACAGAAAGGGGAGTTTTAAAATGACTGAGATGAAAAAGAACAACGCAATGAACATGGATGAGATGGATAAGGTATCAGGTGGTATGCTTCACGACACTCCTAATGATGTATTGGAGCCTCTGCAGCCTAAAATTCTGAAGGACGTTCTTCCTCCGCAAGATAATACCAAGGTTCCAAGCCCAAAGCTGGGTGGAAAGGACCCTACTATTATCGGTGACCCTACTGAAAGTATGATTAAGTAATTTTAATCCATCAAAAAATGCTTAGATGAAAACGGAGCCTATCTCAATGTGAGAAGGCTCCGTTTTTGTGAGTGTGTGAAAGTTTTTCTTTGAAACGCGCCTTTATGTTTCCGTATAGTAAGCATATTGGGCGTGGATATCCTGCAACAGCCTTTTAAAATCACTGTAACGGTACAACCCATCTTCATTCGCTTCAATACCAGTCAGTTTTATAGGATAGCGCAGCGGAGGATTATTCAAATCCAGTACCTCACAATGACGTATTTGGCGGTCACTTTGGTAAATAATATATGGATTGATATACAGCTCCCCATCCTTGTCCCGCCGTTTCTCAAGGACAATTTTGCAGCCAATAGGGGCCTTGTCTGTAATAGCACCCGGAACATGGTAATCTCCGGCTCCCAGCACTGTCATGAGCATAATAATATTGGTATCATGACCGCAAAAAAATGAAAACCGTTTATGTTCGTTACTGAGATCAGAATCCATTTTCTCCAGTAATGAAAGAATATATCTCAATGATAGGGCTGGATTTTCGCAAATCATGGATATACCCCTTGTAGAGATATCTCCTATATTTTTCCAGTCCTGTTCAGTAAGGCCTGTACCCCAATCGGCCTTGTTGTTATCCGGCTCTTCATAATATTGCATTATTAATGCGTCTGTGGCCTTGTAGGCATCCCGCCAGGAGCCCTTAAATCCAGGAACATTTTTATTTTTGCCACCTAACACAAAATGAACATCCCTTGGGTCTAAATGTTCAATACCCTTTTCCCGGGCGTATTCAGAATGGGAGAAATCCATTACCTTTTCAAAGCTGGCCAACATTGCTTCTCCATTGGTCAAATAACGGGGCATATTCTGTTCCGTATATGATACCCCCAACTCGTACAGACGTGGAGTATCAAGCTCTAAGGGAAAGTAAAATAGCGGGTCCGGCTTATCAATCCCTTTGGTGTGTACCACCTGAATATTGGCTACTGGCAACATTCCGCTGGAAAAATATTTGGCCGTGGCAATGGTCCGCTGAAAGGAATTGGCATAAAAGGAAACTTCCCCCTCCTGTGGCACCCAGTCCACAGGCATAAAGCCCTCATCCTCCAGGTAACAGCGATAATACTGTCCAAAGACAGTTTCATTTATGGCCCCTTTTAAGGTCAGATGCCCCGGCTGTATGGACCACTGATGCCACTGATGGCTAGTCATCTTTTCCGCAATAGAGCCCTTTCCCGCCAACGGAGTTCTCAGATTGTGGCGACTCATCATCACCACCTGTTCCAGCTGATACCCCTTGTCAGTAAGAACCGAGCTGGCACTGGCTGGAATAAAGCCCACCAAAACCAGCACCCATGAAACCGTCAATGCTACAACTGATTTTATATAGTTTTTCATACGGCTTTCCATTGACAACATACTAATCCATCCTTCTAAATTTTTTTACAGAAAAATAAAAAAATAGATAACACTTTTATCCTCTCATGGATTACTGTGCTTTTAGGCATTTCTCATAATATGCCTTTGCTACTGAAAGGGCAAATTCTTGACAGGCATGTCCCGCCTCAGGATTGAAATTTTCATCGTGAAGCTCTGTATTGGATAAAACCCGAAGACCAATAAATGGTATCCCGTAGATTCTGCAAATCTGAGCTACAGAATGAGTTTCCATATCCTCACACAAGGAGCCGTATTCCTTATTCAGAAAAAGTATTCTCTCTTGCTGCCGGTTCCAATTATTTGAGGTGGAAATAGTTCCAACGGCAGCCTTGCCTTTCTGATACTGTTTGGACATTTCCTTGGCTACCATAAGCAAATCGGCATCGGCTGAAATTCTATAACTATCAGTTAAATAATAGTCATCTTTAACAGCGTAAAAGCGTATGTGCCTCCAGTCTGCTCCATTTTTCTCACGATCACTTATCCAGGCACTGGCATCGAAGGAATCTGCTCCAATAACCAAATCAAAAGTGTGTAAGGATGGATCATGACCG
>Ga0129307_1001688_pt1 | contig 21693 bp, 21 predicted proteins | sample P1105metagenome_FD_94437 | JGI IMG/M metagenome (GOLD analysis project Ga0129307, IMG submission 94437) | Capybara group fecal microbial communities from Wisconsin, USA - P1105 metagenome | ecosystem: Host-associated > Mammals > Digestive system > Large intestine > Fecal | place: USA: Wisconsin... | reverse complement strand
TTCAATCCCTCATGTATTTGTCAAAATCAAGAGCACTGCATACCGGCGCTCCGATTTTAATGATTTCCACATCAACTTCTTTGTTATTTATTTCAAGCAGCATCACGGTTCTATCTGCAAGTCTCGGCACAATTGGACTTCCGGGATTTATCAGTAACACTCCATCTTTTTTTTCTATTTTGGGTTGGTGTGAATGACCACTAATTAAAATATCAACATTAAGTTCTTTGGCTAAATATACTAGCTGTTGTGTATCTGCTCTTGGATAGACTTCTCCATGAACAATTCCAATTTTTAGTCCTTCAGCTTCAACAACTTTAGCTTTAGGCAGATTAATTCCGTTGACCCTATCCATATTTCCTTGAACTGCCATTACCGGAGCAATCTGTTCTAATTGATTAATGACTTCAAGTGAAGTCAAATCTCCTGCATGCAGTATTAAATCAACATCGCTGAATGCATCAAATACATTTTGAGGCAATTGCTTTGCTCTGTCTGGAATATGTGTGTCTGAAATTAAACCGATTAACATTTTTATCTTTACCTTACTAATTTGTGTTTAATATTTTGTTTATTATCATTTTTAATTTTAACTTTATTTGAAAATCAAATAAAAACTATTATAAATTCAGAAAAATATATATAATATCATCATTCTTTTAGGAGAAGATATAATGGGAGAAGTTAAAAAGGAAGACATTTTGGATATTTTGGCTAAATATGATAAAAATGAAATCACAATAGCCACTCTCGGAAGTCACACTTCTTTACATATTTTACAAGGTGCTAAAGAAGAAGGGTTTAGAACAGCTATTGTTTGTGAAAAAGGTCGTGAGGTCCCTTATCAACGTTTTGGCGTAGCCGATGAATACATTATCGTTGATGAATTTAAGGACATTGTTAACGGGGATGTTCAACAACAACTTAGGGACATGAATGCAATCGTTGTTCCTCATGGGTCTTTTGTTGCATATGCTGGACTAGATAACGTTGAAGACAAATTCAATGTTCCGATGTTCGGTAACAGAGATGTGCTTAGATGGGAAGCTGAAAGGGATAAAGAAAGAGCGCTTCTTGTGGAAGGGGATGTGAGAATACCATTCAAATACAATGATCCTTCAGAAATTGACAGGCCGGTAATGGTCAAGTTCCCTGGTGCAAGAGGTGGAAGAGGTTACTTTGTAGCATCATCTACTGAAGAATTCGATGCGAAAATCGAAGCTATGAAAGCACGTGGATGGTTAGAGGACAGTGATGTAGAAGCAGCGCACATTGAAGAATATGTTTCCGGTTGTAACTATTGTATACACTATTTCTACTCTGCACTTGATGATAAAGTTGAATTAATGGGTATGGACACAAGATATGAATCCAGTATCGATGGATTTGTAAGAATGCCTGCTAAGGATCAATTGGACATTGATTTAAGCCCATCTTATGTTGTTACTGGTAATCACCCTGCTGTAATTCGTGAATCTTTACTCCCACAGGTATTCGATATTGCTGACAAATTAACCGAAAGTGCTAAAAAATTAGTTGCTCCTGGATTAAATGGACCATTCTGTATGCAAACTTTAGTAAATGATAATTTGGAAGTAATTTGTTTTGAAATTAGTGCAAGAACTGATGGTGGTACAAACACATTCATGGATGGTTCTCCTTACTCCTACTTAACTTATGGCAAACCAATGAGTATGGGTAGAAGAATTGCACTTGAAATTAAAAATGGTATTGAAAGAGATGAATTAGAAAAAATAATAACATGATTCTTGTTATTATTTTTTAAATTTTTTTTTTAAAGCTGTTTTATTTTTTTATATTTTTTGAGCTTTTGGCTTTTTTATTTTTTTTATTTTTACCAATTTTTTGCTGTTTTTCGTATTCTTCTTTTGCTTTTATTTTGTTTCTTTTAACTAATCCTCCAGTAAAGCCAACAATTGCTCCGACAGAGAGAATGATTAACGCCATAACTAATATTCCGGTTTCAGTTGCCATAAATCCGGTAAATTTTCCGAAATATCCATCTAATGCTAACATTATAAGTACAGTTGATGCCATTGCACCCATAACTGTTGCAATTTTGATATTTTTTTGGCCATATCCTGCATATAAAAGTCCGATGGCTGCAAATGGATAAAACCAATCCCAATATAATGCTCCAAATATTACAAATGCTCCTGCTATTGCTGCTCCAAATACTAATGCTTTAAAATTTACATCACCAAATAATTCCATATTCTGTCTCCAAAATTTAATCTCTAGAAGCTATTGCTCCTCCAACAGCTCCAGTTATTCCCATAACTATTGCAAAGTAGATTAACTGCCCTATTATCACAAATATGCTTTCAATTCCTGTAACTGTAAATCCGGTAAGCCCTCCAAATATGTCGATTAGACTGCCTCCAAGAATTACAAGTAGTATGAATAGTATTGCACAAACGATTGCACCCATTGCCCCCGCAACGGCACCATTCCAAAAGCCATTTAATATTCCATCATGGGCAATGTATCCAGTGATAAATCCTGCAATTAATAGGCCTATAAAGTCATAATGTGCAAAAAATGATTCTATGATTACAACTAATAGGAAACCAATAAAAACTGCTTTTCGTTTAGTCATAATAATCACCTTTTATACTTATGTTTGTATTGTTATTAAATATATTATATTTTTGGTTAATATATGTCTTTTAGTTTGTCTTTGATTTGGTCAAGTATTGCCTGGTGCATTCTTTTTGTAAATTCTCCCTTGTCATTTTGATTTAGCACATCTAAATATCCCTGTGAGACTAAATTAAATGCAAATGGGCTGGGTATTACAGTATTGATAGTTTTTATTTCCATTTCTTCAGATGAAACCATTTCAATTACTTTCAATGCATTTTTAATATCCATATAATCTTCAAGAGCTTCTCTTCTAGCTTCTTTTAGTATTGAGAAGTCATCATCCATGTCCTGTACAAATTTGAGCAATATTTTCCCCCGCACTTGTTGGCGACCAACGGATTTTGATTCGCCTTTGTATTTCCTAAGGGTCATTAAAGATCGCCCTGCGCAATGTCTAAATCTTGAAGCCAGTGTTTCTGTTTTGTTCAATGCTTTTGTTAAGATTATTTCAAAATTCTCGGGGTTTAATTCTTTAAAGGATTCTAATCCTCCAATTTTGCCATCTGAACTTAAGTAAAATCCATTATCGGATATGGAGATTGTCACGTTAATGTTGTATCTTTGAGCAACAATATATGCAACAGCACGAGAAAGGGCATCATTAACTTTCCTTCCAAATAATGAATGGAATATTACAAATCGCCTATCTCCAAATCCTTTATAATATTCTATTAACAGTTTCTGAGTGCTTGGGATCTGGGCATATTTGAATTGCTCTACAAAATATTCATAAATTGAATTTGCAGCGAATTCATCGACATATAAGTATTCATGAATGAATTCCATTATTTCTTCCTTGCTTCTTCTGTATCTGAATTTTACATCCATGTGGGCTCTAAATCGTTGGATATCCATTGCAAGGTCGAAAGCAAGGGGCAATTGTTGTGAAAACCAGGAGGGAATTGTTGGGGGTCCGCTTGCAGGAGTTACATTGATGGTCATTCCTTTCCCGTAATTAAATCGGTAGGTTCTCCCTCCTAAAACGAATGTATCACCTTTTTTTAACCTTTCCATAAATGTCTCTTCTATTTTTCCAACAGTTTCACCATCGCATTTAACTAAAACGCCTGATGAATCAGGTATTGTTCCTATATTTGTTGAATAAAGCATTCTGGCTAGTTTTCCTCGTTTTCCAAAGGTGTTTTCTTTATAATCAATCCAGATTTTTGCATAAACATATCTTTCTTCAAGTTCAGGATATTCTCCGGCCATATAGCTTAAGACATCTTCATAATCGTCCCTTGTGAGGTCTTTATAGCAATAGCTTTTTCGAATAACGTCATAAGCGTAATCAATGTCCCATGGGTTTTCAATGCTCATTCCGTAAATATGCTGTGCAAGCACATCTAAACAGTTTGTAGGTATTGATATTTTATCGATCTTTCCTTCCTTTGCATTTTTAAGCAAAACAGAACATTCAACTAAATCGTCACGGTCAGTTACAATTATCCTTCCTTTTGATTTTTGATGTAGCTTGTGTCCACTTCTTCCAATTCTCTGAAGCGCTCTTGCAACGGATTTTGGAGAGTTTATCAGGACAACTAAATCAATGTATCCGATATCAATTCCGAGCTCTAATGATGTGGAGGATACGACAGCTTTCAATTTTCCTTCTTTTAGCTTGTTTTCGGTTTCTAGCCTAACTTCCTTTGATAAGGATGAATGATGCGCCATTATGTTTTCATCATTGTAATGCGTAGGGTACATCTTCTTTAGGTTATAAACAAAGCGTTCTGTCCCGCTGCGCGTATTGGTAAATATCAATGTTGTTTTGTTTTCAAAAATCAAATCGTCCAGCAGGTCATACATCCCCAATTTTGTATCTTCCTCATCGGCCAGTACAATATCGCTTACAGGACACATCACTTCCATATCCAGCTCCTTTAGGTAATTTATGTTAACTATTTTACAGTTTCGCCCAACGCCATATTCGTATCCCACCAGAAATTTGGCAATCTCTTCAATGGGGCTGACAGTTGCTGAAAGCCCAATTCTTGTATAATGTCCGATTAGGTGTTGCAATCTTTCAAGTGATAGGCTTAAATGAACTCCCCTCTTATTTTCTGCCAAGGAGTGTATTTCATCTATAATGACATATTTGACGCCGCTCAATTTTTCTCTGAATTTCGGCGCTACAAGCAATATTGATAACGTTTCGGGTGTTGTAATCAGGATGTGCGGTGGTTTTTTAAGCATTTTCTGTCTTTGATATTGGGATGTGTCACCTGTTCTCACGGCCTTTCTAATTCCCAAATCACGTCCTGCAATTTCTTCTATTCCTTTTAAGGGCTCTTCCAGATTCTTTTCAATATCGTTATCCAACGCTTTCAGTGGCGAAATGTAAATGCAGTAAACCTTGTCTTCTAGTTTATTTTTTTCTGCAAGAATTGTAAGCTCACTGATAATTGATAAAAAAGCAGTCAATGTTTTACCGGAACCTGTAGGTGAAGAGATGAGGATATTATTTTTCTTGTGGATGTCAATGAGAGATTTTTTCTGTGCAGGTGTGAATTCATTGAATTGCGAATCAAACCATTGTCTTACCCAAGGGTGCAGGGTTTTGAAAATTTGTTTTTTAGAATAGCTTTTGGTTTGTTCTTCAATCATTTTCATCACACATTTTTATAAGATTGTTAAGTTATTTTATTATTTTATTTATTCTCATGTCTTTTATTTTTTAAGTATAAATTTTGCATTATATTATTGTACAGTTTGAAAAGTTTCTATAAGTTTTTTAAGCATTTTAGTTCAATTTTTGGATTATATTTTAATATTTTTAAAATTTTTGGATATTCGTTAGAAAATCATATAATAATAGTTAAATAGTATACTTCTTCATATATTTAATCATAGGCTTTATGCCTTAGGTGGTATAATAACATGAAAAACTATTTTGATATAAAAGATAAAGTAGCAGTAATCACTGGTGCTTCTTCTGGACTCGGTTGGCAAATTGCTCAAGCATATGCAAGCCAAGGTGCAAAATTAGCATTATTTGCAAGAAGAGAAGAAAGACTCCAAGAAAACGTTGCTGATATTGAAAAAGAATTCGGAACTGAAGTAATGTATGCAGTTTGTGATGTTGGTGACTACGACAGTATCACTGCAGCAGTTGCAAAAGTCATGGACGCATATGGCAGAATCGATATTTTGGTTAACGCAGCAGGTATGGGAAACAACAAAATGGTTACCGACCAAAGCAATGAAGAATGGGAAAGGCACATTCACATTGACTTGAGCGGTGTATACTACATGTGTAAAGCTGTCGGAGAAATCATGATTGAACAGGAATACGGTAAAATCATTAACATTGGTTCAATCCACTCAAGAGTAATATTCCCTGGAGGAGGTATTAGTGCATATTCCTCAGCTAAAGGTGGAGTAATGAACTTAACTAAAAACTTGGCTGTTGAATGGGCTAAATACAACATTACCGTAAATGCAATCGGCCCTGCTGTATTTGAAACAGAATTAACCGTGGATTCAATTGAAATGGATGGATTCATGGATCTTATTGCAGCATATTGTCCTGCCGGCCGTTTAGGCCAACCTGGTGAATTGGATGGTATTGCAATATACCTTGCATCTGACGCATCAAGTTTCTGTACCGGTCAATTAATCTGTATTGACGGCGGATGGACTGCAATTTAAATAAGAGATTATTCTCTTATTTTTTTACTTTTTTTTTTAAAATTTTATATATCACTTTAAATCTAACTATTACTATGTCAAATTTAAATTTTCAGGATGCTATTAACAATTTATCAAGTGATGACGTTAAAGTTAGAAAGGAAGCTATCGAATCATTGGTTGGAATTACTGATGAAACAGCTATCGAACCTTTAATAAAAGCCACCACTGATGAGAATGCACAAGTCAGATTCAAGGCAGCGGAAATTTTAGGAAGCATGGGTGATGTGGCTGTCGATAAATTGATTGAAGAGTTTGAAAATGCTGAAGGTAAAGATAAAAGGTTTTTAGCATTTGCACTTAAAGAAACCGAAGACAAAAAAGTCATTCCATATTTTGTTGAAGCAACAGACGATGAGGATTTTGGTGTTAGAAAGGTTGCCGTACGTTCCCTCGGCGAACTTCAGGCCGATGAAGAATTGGAAACCATTGCAAAATGTCTTGAAGATGAGGATTGGGGTGTGAAATTAGCCGCAATTCAGGCATTGGGAGATCTCGCAACAGATGAGGCAATAGGCCTAATTAAAGAAGCAAGAAAAAGTGAAGATGATAAAGACTTTAAAAAATCTTGCAATAAGGCAATCAAAAAGGCCCAAAAAAGACAGAAAGCTAAGGCTTCAGGGGAATCTATTGTAAAAGTCATTCCGATGAGCACAATTAAAGAAATGGAAAAGACCAATCCTCAAAAAGCCATTAAAGAATATGAACGATATGTTGAAGCAAAACAAACTAAAGATGCTCCATATAAAAGATTATGTGTTCTTTACAGAAAAGCTAATGACTATGACAATGAGGTTAGGGTCATAGAAACCGCAATTGAAGTCTTTAAAGGCAATGATAAAAAATTATCTTACTTCGAAAAAAGGTTGGCTAAATTAAAATAGCTATTTTTTAGCAACTTCATAGAGATCTTCTCTTTTATTTTTTAAAAGAGGAAGCTCTTCTCTTATTTTTTTTATTTCATCAAGGTCAATTTCAGAGATAATTATTTCTTCTTTTAGCCCGGCTTGGGCAAGCACTTCGCCCCAGGGATTTGTGATAATTGAATGACCGTAGCTGTGATAGCTGGCGTCTTCATTCAAGGCAGGTGCAACGCCAATGCAGAATACCTGATTGTCCAATGCCCTGGCCCTAAACAATAGTTCCCAATGGGCGGGGCCTGTTGTCATGTTAAATGCTCCGGGATAGAATAATGCCAAGGCATCGTTTTCCACCATTATTCTAGCTAATTCGGGAAAACGGATATCATAGCAAATTCCAATGCCGATTTTTCCAAATTCAGTGTCGGCTATTGTAAAATTGTCTCCTGCAGTCAACACATCTGATTCCTTGAAGGTTATTCTATCTTTAACATCAATATCGAAAAGATGCATTTTCCTGTGTTTGGCTATTATTTCGCCCTTTCTGTCAAAAAGATATGAAGTGTTAAACAGATTATCGTTTTCTTTTTCAGGAATTGATCCTGCTAGGATGTAAACATTGTTTTTTCTAGCTAGTGATGAGATTCGATTTAATGTGGGGCTGTCTTTTTCCTCTTCTTGATATTCTATGAATTTGTCATTAGAATAAGGGCAGTTAAACATTTCCGGTAGAATAATAAAATCAGCATTTTCCTCTACACTTTGAGCTATCATTGAGCTAGCTTTTTTTAAATTTTCCTCTTTGTTGTCGATAACATCCATTTGACAAAGAGCAAGTTTAATTGTAGTCATATTAACACTAAAATAAAAATAGGAAGTATGAAATGAATCATACTTATTTAATATCTGCGGTATTTATCACATCATTAATGCTGTCTGATGTAATTGCATTAATAGAGTCTCCAGTAACCTTGAAAACATATAGCTTGCCATCAGTAAACATTGAAACATATCTTGTGTAGTTTCCGTCAGCATTTTCCAGAATAATGTTTGATGCATTTCTGCCATCTAATGTTATTGTTTCTAAAAGCTCGACGGCATCTCCACTAGCTAAAGCGTGAGCAATTCTATCTTGATTTATTTCTTTAAGAGAACTGGCGCTGCTGCTTATATTATAATGTTCAATAATGGTATTGTTTTCATTTTTGAAGAATATTGCTGTATCGTGGTCAGGATCGGTTAAATTTACAGGTTCCCAACTTTTAGGATATTTGAATGCAAAATCACCAGCATCATATTCCATCAAATCACCAGTCTGGATTGTAGAACCGGTATTGTTATTTGGTGCAGTGATGATAATTCCACAAATCACAATAAAAGTTATAAGTAAAATTGTTCCAATAATCAGTTTTTTTTGTTTAATAATTTCTATTACGCTATCGTCATTGGAAGTTTTTTTCTCTTTTGGTTTTTCTTTTTGTTTTCCTTCGAAGATACTTTCTTCCCTATGGACTTTCATTTTTGGTTTTGGGAATTTATATCCACAGTTTCCGCAAACAGGAGCTCCATCGTAACTAGGATTCCCACATTCAGGACATTTTTTCACAGCTTAACCTCCATTGAAATTTACATTTATAATATGTATATTTATAATAATGTTTTTATTTTATAAAAATATATTTATATTACGTGATATCATGGTTAGTGATGAAATGATTAATGTTGATGATATAAATTATGCAATTTATAAAATTGGGGACTGGAAACACAACTATGAAATAAATCAGATTGGTTTGTCTAGTGAAATTCCTGTAACAAAAAACACTGTGCAGCATATTAAATTATCCATGGATGAAATTAGAAAATCAGAATTCGCTCTTTCAGATAAAACAGTAAATGGATTCGTGGCTATTGCAACACAATTAAATCCTAAAATTCTAGAAATGGAAATTGATGATATCATTGCACTTGAAAAAGAAGAATATGAGAATATAAACTCCGAATTGGATGACTTGGAGCTGTTGGATGAGGATGATTCCATTTCTCTTGATAATGATGAATATCTAATATATAAGTTGCAAAAGGAGTGCCATGTAACAACTGCAACTCCTGCAAATGAATTCACTGAAAAATTCCATGCCATGGAACTTAAAAAAATTGAGGATGCATTGAATTAGAATGCATCTAATGTAACTTTTTTATCTCTTTTTAACTCACGAGGGGGTTCGATGGATACAAACTCAATTCCTTCCTCTTCAATCATTTCCTGTGCGTCGTCCATTATTGATGGGGCAACAAGAAGTCCTCTGATTCTTTTCTTTTGAGCTTTGCACTCTTTTAGATAATCGTCATCTGTGTTTTCAAAATCTTGAAGGTATCGCTTAAGTTGTTTAACTGCACTAACTCCTGCTTTACGTGCTTTAAGTTCCAATATCATCAGGTTGTTGTCGTTATCTTTACCTAATATGTCAATAAAGCCATGTTCTACACTGTATTCTCTTGCAGTTGGCGTAAAACCTTCTTCAATCATATGAGGCTTGTCCATTATCATGTCCCCCATATCCTTTTCGTATCCCGCCTGTTCAAGTTCTTCAAAATCTTCGATGTTGGCATAATTGATAAATTGAATCTGCCTTATTTCAACTGTCAATAGCTCTTTTGGTGTTCTTCTATGGCTTTCTAAAAAGAGATTTTCATTTTTGATGTAGGTTCTTGTCTTGGATTTTGGCGGTTGCCAGTTTACCGGTTCGACTTTCTTTTCTTGATGGATTAAAAAAGCTCCATCGGGTTTTATCATAATTATACGTTCTCCCCAGTTAAGTTCACTTAATGCACGGCCTTCATAATTAACTTTACAGCAAGCAAAAATCAGTATTGTCGCCCTTTTTCTTAAGGCTTCGTGAACTAAATCATATGCATCTTCACAACTTGGTTTTTCTAAAATTTTATATTTCATCACAATAACATTGTCTAGTTTAATTTAAATATTTTGTTTTTTAGATAATTAACTAGTTTTAGGGGGAATTTATATTTTTGATGAGGAGTTTTTCGAAAACAGAAAAGAGCATTTTATAATGGAGTCATTCGAATTTCAAAATGGGAATATCTTAGATGATGTTAAAGTTGAATATATGACTTATGGAACTCCTAAATATGATGAAAATGGCTTAATCGATAATGCGATTGTTTATTGCCACGGTTCTTTAGGTTCTTTTTCAGGAATAAACAAGATATTGCCTTTGACTTTTGAAGATTGTCCTTTCGATAAGAATAAATACTTTTTTATAAGCATGACTGCACTGGGATCATCAGGGTCTTGTTCTCCTTCATCAACCGGTTTAAAGAATAAATTCCCCAAATATTCTATTTTGGATGTCGTTAATTTCCAAAAGCAGTTTCTTAAAGAAAAATTCAATATCCTCCATGTTTTAGGGTTGATTGGCAACTCCATGGGTGGTTTTGTTGGATTAACTCAGGCCATTGAGTATCCTGATTTTCAAGATTTTATCATTTGTGGAGTTAGCAGTTTTAAAGTTGCAGGCCATGATTACATTTTGTCAAAATTTGTTGATGAGATTATTACATCTGATCCGGATTATGCTAAAGGTGAGGCTACTTATTCTTTAATCAGAACTTTAAGGATGGCTTGTCTTGCTGAATTTAATTTTGGCCTTTCAAAAGAAGCTTTGCGGGCAAAATCCAATGATGAATTGGCCATGGACTTTGAAGAGTTTGGAAATGAAATGATAGAAACAGACATCTATGATTTGAAATATTGCAATGAGGCGAGCATGAACTATGATGTCGAGGCTGATTTGGATAAAATCAACTCCAAGGTTTTAATCATTGCATGCAAACAAGATCCTCACTTTCCTCCAGAACTGGATGCTATTCCAATGTCTAAAATGATTAAGGATTCTGAATTGATAGTTATGGATTCTGAATTGGGGCATTTGTGCTTTAATGAACTTGAAAACATTTCTTATGAATTAAAAGATTTCTTAAGTGATTTCGATGATTGTTAAGATAATTGATTATGGAAACAGTGGCGATAGAAATTACATTGAATATGAGGCATCGGGATTGTCTTTAAGTCAAATGACTTATTTGAATGATAATCTGGATGAAGAGACAAACATCGAGGGGGATGTTTTCAGATTGAAAATGTGTTTTGATGATGAATTATATCCTTTCCAGAGTGATATTGCACAATTCAGGTTGGATGATTTCATTGCTCGTGAAGAAATTGAAATGAATCTGTTCTTGTCTAGTTTTTTAGAGGACATGTGATTTTTTAAAGTAATGTATACTATTTTTTACAATTTAGGTAATTTTATATGTTTTGGTTTAGATAATCATAATTACGAGGTAAAATTATGTTAAGTGGAAATGACTCCATTTTAGGATATGGCAAACATATTTTAGATGAATTTGCTTTTGAAAGTGGTAAAGTCCTTGAAAACGTTGAAGTGGAGTATTCTATTTATGGTACTCCAAAATATGACGATGAAGGCAGAATTATAAATGCAATTATCTATTGCCATAAATTCAATGGGAACTATTCCTCCTTTTTAGATGAATACCAGATTGCCGGCAAAGGGGAACCGTTTGACCAAAAGGAGTACTGTTTCATTTCAATTACTACTTTAGGTTTTCCGGATTCTTGCAGCCCATCAACAACAGGGCTAAAACATTCTTTTCCAGAATACACTATTAAAGATAGGGTTAATTTTAAAAGGCAATTCTTAAAAGATAAATTCAACATGGATAGGGTTCATGGAATCGCCGGTCGAGGCTTGGGAGGATATGAAATTTTCACTTGGGCTTGCGAATACCCCGATGAGATGGATTTTTTGATAATAAGCAACAGCTCTTTTAAAACCAGCGGTTTCCGTTATGTTATTTCAAAAGCTGTAGCCAGCATTATTGAGTCTAATGATGCTTTTTATGATGAAATTTATAGTGAAACATTATCTCGCGTGATGGTTTCAATTTATATGCTGCTATATTCAAACCATGTTTCAAAACAAATTTTTCAGGAAATGTCTAATGATGAGATTGATGTTTTGATGGATGATTTTGTGGATGAAGGTTTATTTACAGACATCTATGATTTTAAATTTAGAAATGATTGCATCCAAGATTATGATGTGGAAGATAAGCTAAAGAACATAAAAGCAAAGACATTAATTCTTTCTTCAGCTGATGATTTGTATTACTCTCCAAAATATGATGTGCTTCCTTTGGAGGATTTGATTGAAGATTCAAAAGTCATCTTGTTCGAGTCAAAAAAGGATCACAGTGGTTATGAAGATTATTCATTTTTAATGGATGATTTTTATGAATTTATGAAAGATTTTAAATAATAATGCGCTGTAAAATCAGTTTCGTGTTAATTTCTATAATGCATTTTGTTCGGTTGTGATATTATTTATCAGAAATTCAATATTGAAAACGGCAATTATGTTATGGATTCCTTTGAATTTGAATCCGGCAGGGTTCTCGAAGATGTTGATGTTGAATACGGCACCAGCGGAATCCCAAAATATGATGAAGATGGAAATATCGTGAATGCAATTGTCTATTGCCCTAATATCTTTGGTGGTCGTTCTATTTTAGCCCAATATCACAATTTAATCAAAAACCATGATTTTGATAGAAATGACTATTTCTTTATCAGGATTTTTTCGTTAGGAGTGCCTGGGTCTTGCTCTCCATCGTCTACCGGTTTGAAATATAATTTTCCACAGTATACCTTTAAAGATCGCGTAAATTTTAAAAGGCAATTTTTAGCCGAAAAATTTAATATTAAAAATATTCAGGGATTGATTGGAGAAGGATTTGGTGGATTTGAAGTATTTACATGGGCTTGCGAATATCCTGATGATATGGATTTCATAATTGTTGTAAATTCTTCTTTTAAAACATATTCCTATCGTTATATTTTTGTAAAATGTGCTGAAAGCATAATAGAGGCATCTGATGATTTTTATTCGGATGAGTATAGCTCTTCATTTTCCATGCTGTCCATTCCTATTTTCAGATTGTTATTTGCAGGATATTTTCCTGAATCTATTTTAGAAAATGCATCGAATGATGAAATAGATGCATTAATGGAGGGTTATGTTGAAGATGGTTTATTCATGGACATTCATGATTTCAAATCCAGAAATGATTGCATGTTAAATTATGATGTTGAAGATAAGCTGCATAATATTAAGGCAAAATCATTAATTTTGGGTCTTGAAGGGTATTTATTTTTCAATCCCAAAAAGGACTGCGCTCCTTTAGAGGATTTAATTGAAGATTCAAAGGTTTTAATTTTCGATTATAAAAGCGAGAAGTATTATGAGGATGAAGACTATTCAGAAATGGGATTCGAAATAATATCATTTTTAAAACAATTCAGTGAATAAAAAAAGGTTATAGCTAGTTTAACTAGCTATTTTGATGCATTAAGCATATGTTCAACTGCTTTTCTTGATTTGTCAGCAACATCTTTTGGAAGGGTTACTTGCGGTTCTTCATTTATTAGTGAATCTCTAACTTTTTCAAGTGTATGAAGTTTCATTGTTTCACAAATAGCGCCCTCAAGTAATGGATATAATTTTTTTCCAGGAGCTTCTGAATTGATTCGAGTAATCATATCGATCTCGGTTCCAATGACAAATTCTTCTTTGTCGCTTTCAGCAATATATCTCAACATTCCACCAGTTGACATCACTTTGTCACATGCATTTTGAACTTTGATATCACATTCGGGATGGCAAATGATTTCAGCATTAGGGTATTGTTCCCGTTTAAGTTCAACATCTTCTATGTGGAACAGTCTGTGAACATAACAGTGGCCGTCTTTTGGAACCGGAATAATTTCTTTATCAAGTTTTGAGGCCACGTGGGTTCCCAAGTTTTTGTCAGGTCCGAATAATATTTTGTCATGAGGCAGACTTTCAGTAACTTTCACGGCATTGGCTGAAGTGCATAAAGTGTCTGCATGTTGTTTTGATTCTGCAATACTATTTACATAAAGAATCACTCCAGCATCAGGATGTTCTTCTTTAGCTTTTAATAATTCTTCTTCTGGCAACATGTGTGCCATAGGGCATTCCGCTTCTAATGTTGGTATTACAATTTTTTTATCAGGATTTAGAATAAAAGCAGTTTCTGCCATGAAATCAACACCGCAAAAGATAACTAAATCTTTATCTTCAATTTCAGAGGCTTTGATACATAATTCTAAGGAATCTCCAAGAAAATCCGCAATTTCCTGAATTTCTTTAGGTTGATAATTGTGCGCAAGTATTATTGCATTTTTTTCTTCTTTTAACTTTAAAATTTCTTCTTGGATTGAACTATTCATCATTCTCACCCACGTTTTTCATGCATTTTCTAATATCGTTACTGATTTTTAATTTATATTTGTCTTTATCCTTTAAATCTTTTACCCAAAAAGACACTTTCACTCGGCTTTCTTCAAATTTGATTTCTTTTGAAAAGACTTGTGGCTTAGGGTTTTTAGCTAAACCATTATAATTGATTATTTTTTGAATAATTTTTTCACTAAATCTCTCGATGTCCACATTTAAAGGCAATCCTACAATAATGTCAACCCTATATTTTTCAGGGGGTTTGAATTGGAGGTAATAATCATTAGTCAATGTTGAGTTGGGGACATGGTTTTTAACTCCTAAATCATCAACCATGATTGTTGATCTAAGCGTAATGCGCTCCACATACCCTTTTTTACCATTAACTTCAATGGTATCGCCAACCTTGATGCTTTTTCCAAGAATCAGAATTATTCCTGAAAACAAATTTGAAATAATGTCTTTGGCTGCAAAACTCACGGCAATACCGACAATACCCAGACTCAATAGAGTTCCTGCAAGATTGATTCCAAACAATTGTAAAATAATCATCAATGCTATAAAATAAATGGCATAAGTAATTATGTCGCTTATAAGATATACTGCGGTCATATTTTTATTGAATCTTTTCATTTTATTCATAAGAAAAGCTATTGTTCTTATTATGATTGTAGTGGCTATAATTACAATCAATATATAAATGAACGTTGTTGTAGCATCCATTGGCGTTTGAATATACATGTTATCATCTAAACTTCAAAGCTCCATAAATCATGGGCTAATTTTGTATTCTCAAAAATCTCTTTAGCTTCCTTTAAAATTATTTTGGAATAATTTTCACCATATCTTGTGCTTATATGGGTTAATATCAACATTTTGCTATTTGATCGTTTGGCGATATATGCTGCATCGGCGGATGTCGAGTGAGCATGTTCCTCTGCATTTGATGTCTCTTCAGTTGTAAATGTGGATTCATGGATTAACACAGCACTGTCTTTTGCAAATTCAATCATCTCTTCACAGGGTCTTGAATCTCCTGAATATGTGATTTTTATCCCTTTTCTAGGTTCGCCCAATACTTGTTCTGGTTTAATAATCCTGCCATCAACTTCAACTTCCTCTCCATTATGAAGTTTTCCGAATGCAGGACCAACCGGAACTCCAAGTTCAATAGCTTTTTGGCGTAAAAATCTTGGTTTTTTCTTCTCTTCAATAGAATAGGCTAAATTAGGAACATTATGTCTTACCAATTGTGCTTTTATAACATATTCATCGTTCTCTTCTACAATTCCGGAATCTATTTCGATGAAATCAATTGGAAACTCAATTTTACAATAGCCTAAGCTGTAAATAGCTTCTTTAATTTTTTCTAATCCTTTAGGGCCGTAAATTGTTAGTTTTTCTTCTCGTCCATTTAATCCCAATGACTGCAATAATCCGGGGAGTCCTAAAATATGATCTCCATGAAAATGGGTGATAAATATTTTAGATATCTTCATAGGGCTTACTTTAGTAAATAACATCTGTTTTTGAGTTCCTTCCCCACAATCAAAAAGTATCACTTCTCCAAATGCCTTAAGTGCAATTGAAGGATGATTTCTCTCTTTTGAGTGAACTGCAGATGATGTTCCTAAAAATATTATTTCCATATAATCACTATTTTATATTATAAAATAGATATATATTTTAATTAATTATTAAATTTTAGGTGATTTTTTGGATAAGATTATTGAATATATGTTGGCTGAAGATGAAGGTTTTGGAGATGTAACTTCCGATGCCGTGGTTGAAAAAGGCAAGGAAGTAAGCGCATATATTGTTTCAAAAGATGAAGGTATCCTATCCGGTATCGATATTATTCGTGATTTATTTGAAGAGTATGGTGTTAAGGTTAGATTTTGGATATCTGAAGGGAGCAAAATATCTGCGGGGGATATTCTATTGTCCATTAAAGGAGATGCAAGGACAATTCTGCTTATTGAAAGGACTGCCTTGAATTTAATGATGAGAATGAGCGGCGTAGCCAGCGCTGCCGATTATTATGTTAATTTAGTTGAAGATTATGATGTGAGAGTTGCGGGAACACGCAAAACCTCTCCTGCAATTGGAAAGTTTGATAAGCATGCGCTAAAAGTTGGGGGTGCAGACACTCATAGATTCGGCTTGGATGACATGGTGTTGATTAAGGATAATCATATCGCTACATGCGGGACACCTCTGGAAGCTCTTTTAAAGGCAAAGGATAATGCAAGCTTTTCTAAAAAAATAGAAATTGAAGTGGAAACCTTAGATGATGCAATCCAATGTGTAGAAAATGGGGCTGATATCGTAATGCTTGATAACATGTCTCCCGATGAAGTTAGGGAGGTCATCTATGAGCTTGAAGAATTAAATATTCGTCAAAATTCATTAATTGAAGTGTCTGGCGGCATTACTGAAGAAACCATTCTTGATTATGCCAATTTGGGTGTGGACATTATTTCAATCGGCGCATTAACACATTCATCAAGAAGTCTGAACTTTAGTCTAAAAATAGAATAGATTGTTGAAATCATCTTTCAGAGTCTTAAGGACAATACATCTTTCAATTCTTCATTGCTCATTTCAGTAAGGAATGTTTCATCATTGCTTATCGCTTTTTCGGCCAAATCTACTTTTCGCTTGCTTATTGCATCGATTGCTTCTTCAAGAGTTCCTTTTGTTATGAATCTATAAACCATAACGTCTTTTTCCTGTCCAATCCTGTGCACCCTATCTGTTGCTTGGTTTTCAACAGCAGGATTCCACCACAAGTCATAGTGAATGACATTTCGGGCAGCGGTCAGATTCAGCCCTGTTCCGCCAGTCTTGAGTGTTGCAACCAAAATCTTATAATCTTCATCTTCCTGGAAAGTGTCAATAACTCTTGTTTTTTCAGTTAGTGTCTGTGAACCGTGTAAAAACAGCACGTTCCGCTTGAATTTCTTAGAGATTAGCTTTTGAATAATTTTGCCCATTTCCACATATTGGGTAAAGATTATCACCTTTTCATCGACGCTTAAGATATTTTCTAAGATGTCTGCTAGAAGCTCCATCTTTCCGGATTCGCTAATCTTTGGATTTTTGATGTCTAGAAACTGTGCAGGGTGGTTGCAGGTTTGCTTTAGGGCAGTCAATATTTTAAGGATTATTCCTTTTCTCTGAATTCCCTTTGAGTTTTCTATATCGAAAAATATTTCTTCTAAAATTGCATTGTATAATCTGATTTGCTTTTTGGTTAGGCTGCAATAGATGTCATTGACGAATTTATCAGGCAATTCTTTTTTGATGTCCTCATCAGTTTTCAGGCGTCTTAAAACAAACGGTTTAGCTATTGTTTTCAAGTTCTCTAAAGTTTCTTCATCTTCCAATTTCTCTATAGGGACAACATATTGTCTTTTAAAGTCATCTTTTGTGGATAGGTACCCATTGTTTGTGAAGTCAAATATCGACCAGTAATCCATCAGCCTATTTTCAATCGGGGTTCCGGTCAAGGCTATTTTGGTTCGCGCATCAACGCTTTTAATGGCTTTTGTCTGTTCGGTATTCGGATTTTTAATGTTTTGGGCTTCATCAATCACGCACAGCATCCAAACCCTATCCACGAACATGTCCAAATCAAGTCTAACGACACCATATGAAGTTAAAATGATGTCATAATCTTCAAGGGGAAAAGTCCTGCTGGATCCATGATAAATGAAGTAGGTTAAATCTGGTGTGAATTTTTTAATCTCATTTTCCCAGTTGGATATTAACGTTGGAGGGACAATAATTAATGTTGATTCATTTTCCAATCTGCCGGTTTCTTTTAGATAAAGGATTGCACTGAGAACCTGTATTGTTTTTCCAAGCCCCATGTCATCGGCCAATATGCTTCCGAATTTAAATCTAATATTTTGAACCAGCCATGAGTAGCCAATTTTTTGATAAGGCCTCAACTCTCCAGTTAATGATTTTGGAGGGTTATAGATTTTTGTCTCATTGATTAGCTTTTTAAATCTTTTATAGTCCTTTTGGTTTTTCAGATGCTTTTTAGCCAATTTCTCAAGATTATTGTCCATATTTTAATTCTCTCTTTTCTTGGTTAGTATATATTTTCGCCTTCCTATTTCTTAAATTATATTCATTTACTTTCTTTATTTTTCAATTTTTTCTGAAAGATTTCAACAAAAAACAAAGTTTAATAATATAGTAAAATGATATATATTAAAGATAGAGAGTTATAATTTTTTTATGATGGTGATTAAATGGTAAAAATAGCTAAATTGGCTTTGGAAGATGGAACTATTTTAAAAGGAGAATCCTTTGGTTATGAAACCACCAAATTAGGAGAACTCGTTTTTTCCACAGGTATGGGTGGTTATACAGAATCATTAACAGATCCGTCTTTTAAAGGAGAAATTTTAATGTCCACTTACCCTTTAGAGGGAAATCATGGGGTAAGCGAGAAGTGGTATCAATCTGATAACGTCCAGGTTGAAGGTTTTGTTTGTCGTGAGGTCTGTCGTGAAGTTTCAAATTTCGGGCCTCAAAAAACATTGGATGAATTCCTAAAAGAGTTTAAGACTCCTGGAATCAGCGGGATTGACACCCGTGATTTAACACTTAAAATTCGTGAGCGAGGTTCACTTAAGGCAGCTATAACAACTGAAGATATTGATGATGATAAATTGCTTGAAATGGCACGTTCACAACCTAGTATTGAGGATAAGGATGTTGTGCCGTTGGTATCTACAAAAGAGATTAAGATGTTCAATGAAGATGCTGATAAAAAAGTTGCTTTAATTGATTGTGGCGTTAAGAGGAATATTATTAACTCATTTTTAGAAAGGGACATAGGCGTGATTTTATTCCCTTATGATACTGATTATAAAACTGTTTTAGATTACTCTCCAAGCGGTTTGATGATAACTTCAGGTCCTGGAAATCCTGATAGGGTATCTGAAACTATTGAAACCATGAAGAAATTATCCAACAGATTGCCAATTTTTGGAATTTGTATGGGTCAGCAGTTGATTGCTAAATCTTTTGGTGCAAGGTCATATAAAATGAAATTCGGGCACCGTGGAGAAAACCAACCTGTTAAAGACTTGAATACTGGCAGGGTATTTATCACTTCACAGAATCATGGATTTACTATCGATAAAGAATCCTTAAAAGAGACAGATTTAGTACTAACTCAAATTAATTTAAATGATGGAACTCCGGAAGGTATTTCTCACAAGGAATTGCCTCTGCATTGTATACAATACCACCCTGAAGCAGGTCCTGGTCCAAATGATACAAGAAGTATTTTTGATGAGTTTAATCAAATGATGGATGATTATTAAAAAAATTTAATGAGGATTATTTATGCCAGTTGATAAGGATATTAAAAAAGTATTAATTATTGGTTCTGGACCTATCCAAATCGGACAAGCTGCAGAGTTCGATTATTCTGGTTCACAAGCATGTAAATCACTAAGAGAGGAAGGTATTGAAACAGTACTTGTTAACAGTAATCCAGCTACAATTCAAACAGACTTAGGCATGGCAGACACTGTTTATACCGAACCGTTAACTCCTGAAATTGTTGCAAAGATTATAAAAGAAGAAGAAATTGATGCTATTTTACCAACCATGGGCGGACAAACAGGATTAAACATTGCAACAGGTCTTGGAGATTTAGGTTTGCTTGAAGGAATCAAGGTTTTAGGTTCAGATGTTCAGACTATTAAGGATGTAGAAGACAGAGACTTGTTTGCTAATCTTATGGAAGAAATCGAAGAGGAAATTCCAAAGTGTCAGGCTGTTGAAAGTGTTGATGAAGCGCTTGAAGCGGTTAAGGATATTGGATATCCGGTTATTGTAAGGCCAGCTTTCACATTAGGCGGAACTGGTGGGGGAATAGCTCACAATGAAGAAGAATTAATTGAGATTGCAAAACATGGATTGGATATGAGTTTCATCAATCAGGTTCTCATTGACGAATCAGTTCTTGGATGGAAAGAAATCGAATTTGAAGTGATGAGGGACAAGGAAGACACCTGTATCATTGTCTGTACTATGGAAAACATTGATCCGATGGGAATTCACACCGGTGACAGTGTTGTTGTTGCTCCTATTCAATGCTTATGCGATGAGACCATTCAAAAGATGCGTGATGCATCAATTAAGATTATCAGGGCATTGGGTATTCGCGGTGGATGTAACATTCAGTTTGCACTAAATCCTGAAACCGATGAATATAAGGTAATTGAAGTAAATCCTCGTGTATCCAGAAGTAGTGCACTCGCATCCAAAGCGACAGGATATCCAATCGCTAAGATTTCATCAAAAGTTGCATTAGGCTTGACCTTAGATGAAATCAAAAACGACATTACCAAAGAGACTCCCGCTTCTTTTGAGCCGGCTATCGATTATGTTGTAATCAAAATCCCAAGATGGCCATTCGATAAGTTCAAAGGAATCGGTCGTGAAGTTGGAGTTCAAATGAAAGCAACCGGAGAGGTAATGGCTATTGGAAGAACCTTTGAAGAAGCATTCCAAAAGGCATTAAGGTCTCTTGATATGGGCTTTGATGGATTTGAATATGTTGAATACACTGAAGAAGATTTAGCAAATCCTACTGATTTGATTTATTTCCAAATTTACTCCGCTATTAAAGATGGAATGGATATCGATAAAATAAGGGAAATCACCAAAATCGATAATTTCTTCTTATACAAAATCAGAAACATCGTGGAGTTCGAAAACGATGTGACTGCTGAAAAATTAAATGATGAGGCATATTTAAGAAAAGCAAAACAATTGGGTTGTTCCAATAAGAGACTTGCAGATTTATCTGGTCAAACTGAAGAATATGTTAGAAACTTACTTTCAAGATACAATATCAAGCAATCTTACAAAATGGTAGATACCTGTGCTGCAGAGTTTGAGGCTAAAACTCCATATTACTACAGCAGCTATGATGCGGGCAATGAACTTGTATCCACCACTAAGAAAAAAGTTGTTATTCTTGGTGCAGGCCCAATCAGGATTGGTCAAGGTATCGAATTTGATTACTGTTGTGTACACTCTTCATTGGCTCTAAAAGATGACGGCATCGAAAC
>Ga0129307_1001687_pt1 | contig 21695 bp, 18 predicted proteins | sample P1105metagenome_FD_94437 | JGI IMG/M metagenome (GOLD analysis project Ga0129307, IMG submission 94437) | Capybara group fecal microbial communities from Wisconsin, USA - P1105 metagenome | ecosystem: Host-associated > Mammals > Digestive system > Large intestine > Fecal | place: USA: Wisconsin... | reverse complement strand
TGATTGTGGTTGAGATCAAGAAGCGATCCTCTTAATCTTTAAAAAAGGAGGATCATCATGAAATTCAGCCCGGCATTGATCATTGCCATTACGGTATTTGCGCTCAGTATTTTGGCAGTCGGCCGCATCTTAATTGGCTTGATTGTATCAAATCTGCATCAGATCAACAGCCTTGATCGACAGCAGATCAGCCAAAAGCCAGCTGATCATCGTTTCTCTGTGATAATTCCCGCGTTTAACGAAGAAAAGTTTATTCGTCGGGGCGTTGAGTCAGTCTTAAAGCAGACTTACCCTAATTTTGAGGTCATCGCGGTTGATGATGGCTCCAGTGATAAGACAGGGATGATTTTGGATCAATTAGCCAGACAACATCCTAAGCTGCGTGTCATCCATCAACATAATCAAGGCAAGTCGGTTGCAATCAATCATGCCTTAAAAGAATTTGCAACCGGTGATCTGATTATGGTGCTTGATGCCGACTCTTATTTGACACCAACCGCACTGACAAACATGGCCCGGCGTTTTGATGATCCTGGATTATTGGGAGCCAGTGCGAACGTTCGCATTACGCGTCCCCATAATCTATTGGAATACGTCCAAAAAGTCGAATACCTGCTTGGTTACCGGCTAAAAGGATCTGAGGAGCTTTTGGGAATTGAGTATATCATTGGCGGTATTGGCTCCACTTTTCGCAAGTCAGCGATGCTGGAAGTCGGTGGCTATGACACTGATTCGATCACTGAAGACATCGACTTTACGATGAAGATGATCGATTATTTCGGCAACAGCAATCGTCAATTCGGCTATGCGGATGACGTTATCGCCTATACGCCGCCGGTCAGCCGTTTTTCTCAGCTGCTCAAACAACGCTATCGGTGGAAACAAGGTCGTTTTAAGGCTTTGTTCAAGCATCGCCGCGTTATTTTCAATCGCGATGCCAAGTACACTTTCTCACTCGCTTTTTGGAAATTGCCAAAAGTTTTCTTTGAAGAATTTTTAATGCTGATTGACCCACTGCTGCTGCTTTGGATTATCGGCATTATTCATCACTTTGCCGATTTTTCAACGATCTTTGCGATTTTTGGCCTCTACTATCTCTTTGCGATGGCAACGTTTATACCAGAAGAGCTTAAATTCTGGGAACGCATCCGACTGATGATGGTCGCGCCGCTAGCCTACCTGATTCTATACGTGATCAATATCGTTGACTGGATCTCACTGATGCGCTGCTTATTCAACATGAAGCGAATTGCCAACAATGAAGATAAAACGGCTAAATGGCAGCACGTTGATCGTTAAAAATGACTGACAAGCCAATAAAAGCCTCAAGTTCTGAATTTAATCAGCGCTTGAGGCTTTTTTCACGTTTAATTTTTTTGATGACGCTGCATTGCCTTGACGATTTCAACAATCAAAACCATCAAAAAGCCAGCTGCTATTACGATGCCCCATTGAGCAAGATCCAATTCCGTAGTATGAAAAATTGGATTTAAAGTTGGAATGAAGATCGTACCGGCTAAAAGCAGCGTTGAGCTTAGGATTGCCCAGTTAAAGTAGCGATTCCTAAATTCTCCTGTCTTAAAGATCGTTCCCTGTAACGACTTGCAGTTGCAGGCATGCAGCAGCTGAATCAGGCCTAGGGTAATGTAGGCCATGGTCAATGCATCAGCATGAATCAACGCGGATCCTTGATGAACTGGGTAGAGAATACCCAAAGCGTAAACGCCCAGCGTCAAGAGTCCTTCCAAGATGCCTTGGTAGATGATGTTGAAACCGACGCCATGAGCCAAGAAACTGCCTTGATTGCCCCGTGGCTGATGTTTCATAACGTCACCTTCAGCTGGCTCAACTCCCAGTGCAATCGCCGGAAAAGTGTCAGTAACCAGGTTGATCCACAAAATCTGGACCGGTGCCAAAATTGACCAGTTCATCATCGTCATGATCAAAAGCGTCAAGACTTCGCCAAGATTGGCGGAAAGCAGATACTGGATGGCTTTTTGAATATTGGCAAAGACTTTGCGCCCTTCCTTGACCGCAGCAATGATCGTAGCAAAATTGTCATCAGCTAATACAACATCAGCCGCGTTTTTAGAAACTTCTGTCCCAGTAATTCCCATGCCGACACCGATATCGGCTGTCTTCAGAGCTGGGGCGTCATTTACGCCATCACCAGTCATGGCAACGACTTTATCATGTGCCTGCCAAGCCTTGACGATCCGGACTTTATGTTCAGGGGCAACCCGCGCGTAAACCGAGTATTGGGCGACTTGATCCTTCAGCTCCTGATCACTAAGTTCATTCAGCTCTTGACCGGTAATCGCGCCAGCTTCATCACCAGGCTCAATGATTCCCAAACGTTCAGCGATTGCCCGCGCCGTTGTCTTATGATCACCTGTAATCATCAATGGCCGAATACCAGCTTCCTTAGCCTCTTGAATTGCGGCTTTGACTTCAGGACGCGGTGGATCGATCATCCCCGACAGCCCAATAAAGATCAGCGACTGCTCAACTGCAGCCGGGTCGGTACTTTGACTTTCAGCATCCGTCAGCGGCCGATAAGCATAGCCAAGCACTCGCAATGCCTGTTTAGCTAAATGATGGTTGGTTTTAAAAATCTGCTCACGATCCGCGGCCGTTATCTCACGTACCTGCTCACCATCAAGAATGCGATCGGCACGCGTTAGCAGTTCATCAACCGCGCCTTTTAGGTAAAGAGTTGGCTGTTTATCATTAACGGCTACTGACATTAATTTACGTTCAGAATCGAACGGCCATGAATTAAGGCGTGGATAGCGCTGTCTAAACTCATCGATATCAAGCCCTTTATCAATATAAAATTGCCACAGCGCCGTTTCAGTCGGATCGCCCAATAATTCTTTTTGACTGCCTCGCTCAGCATCATTAGCCAGGATCATTGCCTTGGTCAATGGTGAGTCGGCATCAATCTTAAAATCAGGTGCAGCTGTAACTTGACCATTCAGCATCAGCTGTTCGATCGTCATCTGATTTTTAGTCAGCGTTCCCGTTTTATCAGACGCAATGATTTCAGTGGCTCCCAGCGTTTCAACAGCCTGCAGCTTACGAATCAGCGCGTGCCGTTTAGCCATGGCTTGGGTTCCTAAAGCCAGCGTAATCGTAACAATTGCTGGCAGCCCTTCCGGAATTGCGGCAACTGCCAGTGAGATGGCAGTCAGCAGCATATCCAGTGGTGTTTCGCGCTTGGTCAGCATTCCCAACGCGAAAATAATGACGGCAATTGCCAACACCAGAACACTGAGAATCTTACTGAGATGGGTAATGTTGCGCTGCAGTGGCGTGACGGTCGGTTCGGCGCTGTTCAGCATCTGGGCAATCTTGCCAACCTCGGTATCCTTACCAGTAGCAACTACGACTGCCTCGGCCGTACCCGCCGTCATACTGGTATTCATAAAGCCCATATCATGCTGATCGCCTAAGGCAGCCGATTCAGCATCAATTACCGCTTCATCCTTGGTTACGGCAACAGATTCGCCAGTCAGAGCCGCTTCTTCGACTTTAACGTTTTGCGTCTTCAAAAAACGAACGTCAGCTGGAATAATGTCCCCGGCTTCCAAAAGAATTACGTCGCCAACGACCAGTTCCTTGCTGGAAAGCTGGGCAATTTGGCCATCTCGTCTGACGCGCGTGGTTGGCGTGCTCATTTTTTGCAGCGCATCAATAGCATTCTCGGCCTTAGTTTCTTGAAAGACGCCAAATGCAGCATTTAAAACCACGACTAACAAAATAATAATCGTATCCGAAAGTTCACCAGCAAAAGCCGCTACAATTGCCGCTACAATTAAAATCAAAATCATCAGGTCTTTAAACTGAGCAATGATTCTTTGCCAAAGCGTAACTTTCTTCCCTTGCGGTAGTTCATTAGGACCATTTTTCTGCAGCCGCTCCATGGCCTCAGTTGTCAGTAGCCCTTGTGGCGTTGCGTGAAGTCGTTCTAAAACCTGCAAGGTGGTTTGACGATAAAATTGGTCTTTCATGGACGTTAAACCCCTCTCTGTATTTGATACTTCTTTTTTACAACAACTATTACAACATAAGCATAACATTGACACTGCAGAGATGATAGGGGTTACAGGCAGGATTCTGCTAAAATCATTCAACGACAAGTTATAAGATTGGTTGTCAAAGTCTAATCGGCCAATTACAATGATTCAGAAAGTCAAATTACGGTCGATTATAAAGAAACGAGGCGCTTGCCGTGACCAAACCTAAGATTGCGTTTATCTGTACGCATAACGCTTGCCGCAGTCAGATTGCCGAGGCGCTAGGCAAAAAACTTGCCGGGGATGTTTTTGAAAGTTATTCGGCAGGTACACATATTAAAGATGAAATCAATCCAGATGCCATCCGCTTGCTGAAGAAAATCTACGGCATTGATATGCAAGCATCAGGGCAATCTAACAAGACGCTTGACGCACTGCCAGCCGTTGACGGTGTCGTTACCATGGGCTGCGGCGTGAAATGTCCCTATCTACCGGCTAAATGGCGGGTTGATTGGGGGCTAAACGATCCAACTGGCCAAGCCGATGATGAGTTTATTAAAGTTATCAAGCAGATTGAAAAAAATATTTTGGCGCTCAAGAATCAGCTCAAGCAATTACCGCGTTAATTTTTTCCGCTAAACAAATCATTTAATCGTCCCATCCAGGCATTTATTTATGCTTAGATGGGACTTTTTGACTGCTGCCCAGCATTTTTACTGATTCAAAATCAATAGTCGTAAGCGCTGTCACTAACAACTTTTAGCTGGTCAGCGACACATAACGCTTAATTATCAGCGTTATTGACTTAAGACTATTAACTTATGCCTTTTAATGCGTTAAGCTATGCCCAATCTTAAAAATTAATTTGAAAGCGAGGTTTTTTACATGCAAGCAACGATTCAAACAACGGTGAAACGAAGCGAACGCAAAATTGCCAGCAACATTTTAAAGGGTTCTTTAGGCAACATGATTGAATGGTTTGACTGGTATGTCTATGCCTCGTTCGCCATTTATTTCTCGGGGGCCTTTTTCCCAGCCAATAACCAAACAGCTGAACTTTTAGCAACTGCTGGTGTTTTTGCAATTGGCTTTTTCATGCGGCCCCTGGGATCATTCGTCATGGGACGCTTTGCAGATCGGAAAGGTCGTCGCGCCGCATTGACGCTTTCGGTTTCGATCATGGCAACCGGTTCATTGGTTATTGCGTTGGTCCCAACCTATGCGCAAATCGGTATCTGGTCACCGATCATCTTGATTGCAACTCGATTGGTACAAGGCCTTTCATTAGGTGGTGAGTATGGAACATCAGCTACCTACATGTCAGAAATGGCATCCCCAAATCGGCGCGGTTTTTACTCATCCTTCCAATATGTCACGCTGATTGGCGGTCAATTAAGTGCACTGCTTGTACAGATTATTCTGCAGGCCATCTATACCAGCCAACAGCTGTATGCCTTTGGCTGGCGGATTCCATTTGCCATTGGCGCAGCTGGTGCGATGGTTGTATTATGGCTGCGGCTTTCAATGGAAGAATCTGATCAGTTTAAGAACAGCAACCGCAACAATCGCCAAGCTGGAACCTTGCGTCTTTTAGCCCATTATCCAAAACAGGTACTGACGGTTGTCGGGATGACGCTTGGCGGTACGATCAGCTTCTATACCTACACTACGTATCTGCAGCAGTTCATGATCAACACGACCGGTCTTTCTAAAAAAACGGCAGCCATGATCAACTTTGTAGCGTTGCTGGTGATGGTTGTGCTGCAGCCGCTATTTGGGCACCTGTCGGATCGAATCGGCCGTAAGCCACTGCTGATTTTCTTTGGAATTGGCGGTACGCTGTGCACGGTTCCACTATTTACGCTGATGGCTGGCGCATCAACTGCTTTGGAAGCACTACTGTTAATGATTGTAGGCATTGTTATCGTTTCTGGCTACACTTCAATCAATGCCATCGTCAAGGCCGAGCTTTTCCCATCTGAAATTCGGGCATTGGGCGTAGGGATGCCCTATGGACTAACCGTGGCCCTGTTTGGCGGTACCGTAAACTACATTGCTTTATGGCTGCGTTCGATTCACCTCGAATCTGCCTTCTTCTGGTATGTATCCGGTGCGGTATTTATCTCGCTGCTGGTCTACGCGTTCGTACTTAAGCCAGGATCCTTGATTGATGAGGAAATGACTGAATCCACGACTACTGACTAAACGATTGCTTTTGATAAGCATAGGTAAGCAAGCGGTCATCCCAAGACTAAGATTGCCAAGTTTCTGGCTGACCATAATTAAAAGAGATCAACGAAGTAATTGATCTCTTTTTTATTTTGCCCAGTTCAGCTATTCTTTTTCCGGTTTAAACGACAGCTTGATCTTGCCACCAAGAGTATTGCTAAGCTTTTGCAGATCAACCAGGCTGACAGTTGGCGCCTTAGCTTCCTCCAATGCATTAAGCTCAGCTAACGGAACGCCAGCTGCATGACTAAGGGTTTCTCGTGTCCAGCCTTTATCTTGGCGCAGTTTGATGATGCGATAGGCCAGCTTGGCAGCCGGATCTAATTTAACGGCTTCTTCCAGCGGCTTTTGGTGTGCGGCAGCATAGATCAGATTCGTCATCTTCTTTTTGGTCAGCCCGCCCTTAACATGACGGGCAAAGAAGTCAAGGTTGTCCTGACCGATTTTTTCACCCAGGTCATTAGTGAGTTTATGCATTGCCTGATAAGAATCATAAGAATTGTCTTTCAGCTCTTCAAAACGGGCTTCCAGTCGTTTACGGATGTCTTTTTTCTTCATATTCGTTTCCCCCTCTGAATCAACTAAACTACAGGATATCACTTTATCAAGCCTTTGTAAGCGGTTCATTCAAATTGTTTTTAAAAATCCCATGCCCACTGACATGAGATTCCTTAACCACTGAGGGCTAGCTGCCCCTGCCAAACAATTGTGCTTGGCAATCGCGGAGGTGAGGAATCGAACCTCACAGCTTGGAGCATTGCAAATAACAGCGTTTAGACCGGCACTCCGCAAATTTGTAAATTCTTGAATCATTCGTTGTCGCATTTATGCTTGGCGAAATCCACAAATTCACAAAATCTTCAAAAATTATCTTAACGCATCAGTACGATTTTGTCAAACAGATGTTCGTAAAATAAAAATTTCCCCACTTCATTTTGGAAGCAGGGAATTGATCTTCACCAATAAGATTTGACAAAGACCCGGAATCAGTCTTGCCAATACGATTTGACAAACGCTCCAAAGTATCAGCTGACTTAGCTCGCTGATACTGGCAGATTCAAAAAGCTGATAATCTCTTTAGCAATGGCAGCTGGACTCAAGCCATCTGTTTTAATGGTCAGATCAGCACAGGCATTGTAGTTGACCTGGCGCTGGGCCTGCATGTCGGCAATGCCTTTTTCGTCCAGCGACTGTGCCAGCGGCCGATCATTGTCACCACCAATTCGCCGCAGCGTTTCAGTCGCGCTGGCCTTCAAAAGTACTACCGGCGTCGGCGTGTCTTTAAGCATGGCCAGGTTGTCAGGGCGCATCGGCGTTCCACCACCAGTTGCCAAAATTCCCTGGTCAGATTTCAGAATCTCGGCTAAGGTGTCATGTTCCAGCTGACGGAAGTATGGCTCGCCGTTTTGGGCAAAAATGTCTGCGATCGGCATGCCCGCGCGCCGAACGATTTCAACGTCCAAATCAGTAACTGGTGTGTTCAGCATCTCACCCAACAGCCGACTCACGGTAGTTTTGCCGCTTCCCATAAATCCTATCAAAATCAGTTCCATTTTGCTTCCTCCTAATGATCGAGTTTTTCTCGGTCGGCCTTGGCTTTTGAAAATACGGCAAAAAGCTTTTCTTGATCATCAGCGGCGATTGCTTGCCGCAGTGACTGCAGCTCGTTTAGATATTCGTCAAGCTGTTGAACGATCAGCTCACGGTTGTTGTGCATGATCGCGCTCCACATGGTCGGATCCGACTTGGCAATTCTGGTCGTTGACTTAAAGCCCCCCGCCGCCAGCTTCAAAAGCTCGAGATGATCCTTAAAAGTAGCCGCCGATTGAGTCATCAGAGCAGTCGCAATCACGTGGGGAACATGACTGAGCTGCGCGACGATCTTATCGTGCTGACGAGCATGAATTAAGTACCAATTGACGTTCAGACCGTTTAAAAGATCTTTAAGTTCACTAACGCCATTTGAGCCGCTGGTTGGAATCAAAAAGTAGTAGGCATCTTTGAAAAGATCGACTCGACCAGCTTGAATGCCTGATTCATGTGAACCGGCCATTGGATGCCCACCGATAAAGATATCACCGCGCTCAATCAGCGGCTGAGCAGCATCAATAATCGTCTGCTTGGTACTGCCAACATCGGTAATAATCACCCCTGGCTTTAGTTCTAACCGTGCCAGATCATGCAGGTCTTTTACGATTGCCGAGACTGGCCCGGCAAGAATAATAAAATCAGCCTGATCAGCTTGGTATAGATTGGTCCCCGCATCATCAATCAATCCCTGCTCAATGGCAAAATCCAGCGTTGCCGTTGAGATATCGCTGCCCACAATGCGATATTGAGGATGTTTTTGGCGTATTGCCCGAATCAGTGTGCTGCCAATTAAACCCAATCCTTTGACAAACACCGTCGTCATGCCAGATCGCCTCCCAAAAGCCGTTCTAGATCCTGGAAGAATCCAGGGTAAGAAACACTGACTGCATCAGCATTAGCGAGCTGCAGCGGTCGATCCGCCTTAAGAGCCGCGATTGCATCCATCATACCGATGCGGTGATCACCATAGCTGTCCAGCTGATCATTATTGATTGCCCACTGACTTCTTCCCTTGATGATCATGCCATCCGTCAGCTCTTCAACTTGAACGCCTAATTTACGCAGCTCAGCAACTACGGTTTGAATGCGATCCGTTTCTTTTACCCGCAGCTCCTCAGCCCCACGAATCGAGCTGGTTCCCGCGGCACAGGCTGCCAGCAGCGCCACTAGCGGCAACTCATCGATCACGGCCGGAATGTCTGCGGCTTCAATCTGAATTGGCTTGAGCTGACTGGTCGCAATCGTAATATTGCCCAATGGCTCGCCATCGGTTGGCAGTGCTTCAATCTGCAGATCCGCGCCCATTTTCTGCAATACAGTGATGATACCGGTTCGCGTGGGATTAAGATTGACGCGTTCCAGTCTGATTCTAGAGTTTGCAACGATTGCTCCTGCCGTCAAGAAAAAGGCTGCCGATGAGATGTCCCCTGGTACTTCAACTATTTGTCCCGTCAATTCCGGTTTTGGCACGACGCGAATCGTTTTTTGATCCGTGGCGGTTTCAATACTGGCTCCAAACTGATTCAGCATGATCTCAGTGTGATTTCTGGTTGGTAGCTTCTCGATGATGGTTGATGGCGTATCAGCCTGCAGTGCAGCAAAGATCAGCGCGCTTTTGACCTGGGCGCTGGCTACCTGCATTTGATAATGAGTGCCATGCAGCTTTTGTCCGTGGATTGTTGCTGGCAGCGTCCCATTATCGGTCAGATCGATTCGCGCTCCTAAATGACTCAGAGGTTCACTGACCCGTTTCATCGGACGCTTCTGCAACGAGGCATCCCCAAAGAGTCGCGTCTCAAAGTCACGGCCCGCCAAGATCCCCATCAGCAACCGGGTAGTCGTCCCCGAGTTGCCCATATCAAGTGGTTGAGCAGGCTCTTTAAGCGCGTCGATTCCGTTGCCATAGATAATGACGGTTTCGCCATCCCGCTCACTTTTGACCCCCATGGCATTAAAAGCCGCCAAAGTTGACAGACAGTCGTCACCTGCCAAAAAATGATGGATCACCGTTTTGCCCTTGCTGATTGAACCAAGCATGACCGCCCGATGCGAGATGCTCTTATCACCAGGAACCGTCAATGATCCGTGCAGTCCATGGGGTGCCGTGACTAATTTTTTCATGACGTTTCCTCCTTAGTATTCGCGCATTTCCTGACGCCAGGCTGCAACTTCTTCTTGCAGACGTTCCAGACTGGAAGCTTCGAATGCATCCGTAATTGCCTTGGCCAGTTCGATGGCAACGACATTTTCAACCACCAAAGATGCCGGCACGATCGCGGTCGTATCAGAGCGCTCGACATTGGCCTTAACCGGTTCATGGCTGGTGACGTCAACGGTCTGCAGCGGCTTGTATAAGGTCGGAATTGGCTTCATCGCCGCGTTGATGATAATTGGCATTCCATTGGTCATCCCGCCTTCAAAACCACCAAGATGATTGCTGAGGCGTGAGTAGCCGGTTTCTTGATCCCAGCTGATCTCATCCATTACTTGACTGCCCAGCCGCACCGCGTTTTCAAATCCGTCACCGATTGAGACTCCCTTCATGGCATTGACGCCCATTACGGCTGCGGCCAGTTTGCCATCTAATTTGGTATCCCAGCTGACATGACTCCCCAGACCAGCTGGCACGTTTTCGGCAACGACGCGGATCACTCCGCCCAGCGTATCGCCATTGCGCTTGGTTTGATCAATCAATTGATGAATCGCCTCGACTTTGGAATTGTCGATAATCCGCAGATCGTTTTGTGCAATCAGCATCTGGATCGCCTTGACATTGGCTGGTTGGTTGCCGCGCGCATCAATAAAGCCCACCTGCTGTACGTAACCAACGATTGAAATATCCAATGCGGCCAGCAGCTGTTCACAGATATTGCCGACTGCAACCCGCATGGCCGTCTCGCGTGCTGATGATCGCTCCAAAACGTTGCGCAGATCACGATGTCTGTACTTCATTCCGCCAACCAGATCGGCATGCCCAGGACGCGGATGGTTAACCTTGCGCACGGTATTTTCTGGTGTGGCTGGCGATGTCGGATTCATGATCTCTGACCAATGCGCATGATCGCGATTTTTGACTGTCAATGCGATTGGCGAGCCCAGCGTTACGCCATGACGGACGCCACCGACGATCTCAACCGTGTCATGTTCGATTTTTTGGCGGTTGCCACGTCCATAGCCTCCTTGGCGAGCGGCCAGCGCTTGGTTGATCTGATCGACATCCAAGTGCAGGCCAGCAGGGATTCCCTCTAAGATCCCCGTCAGCTGTGGTCCATGCGATTCACCGGCAGTCAAGTAGTTCATAAATGTTCCTCTTTTCTAATTTTCCTGTTCCGTATTCAATATCTCAAACTCATTACTCCAGCTTTTTGGCCTCATCCATGATAGTTTGGAAAATCGCCTGAATAGCTGGCTTTAAAGACGGATCCGTGACCTGTCCTCTAAGGCGAGTTAAAACCGCCTGTTCGCGTGCCTCATCTTTTACCGGCAGATTGGCAGCCTGCTTGACCATGCCCACCTCTTTGACAATGGCGAAACGCTGCTCAAGCAATTGCAGCATTTTTTCATCGATGTCATTGATCTGATCGCGCAGAGCGTTTAATTTCGGAGTCTCCATCTGTTATCCTTTCTTTTCAGCAAGCAGTACGATGACAGCTACCAGAATCCCAATTCCTGCCATCACCAGATCACCAGCCATAACTGCGGCCATACTGATGTCGGAAAGCATCCCGGTAATGATTGGTACCGTAAACGAGGCAATGCTGCCGAAGAAGTAGAAGACGCCAGTAATCATGCCGCGGTGCGTTGGGTAAAGCTTCATGAAGATCGTCAGGCCGGTCTGCATGATTCCGCTGGCCGCGCTGAAACCGAATGCGAACGAGGCAATCTGCGTCAAAAGCAGCTGTCCGCTTTGCATGATCACCAACAGGGCTGCTAAGGCAATTGCGTTTACGATCAGCAACAGGCGCGATTCCTTAACGTTGCGTCCCAATAAGGCAAACAGTACCAAAACCCCAGTGATTGAGCCGATACTGTAAAGCGAAAGCAAGAAATGGGCCGCGCCATCTGACATGTGCATCGTCTTCTGAGCAAACATCGTGATCCATTGCGTAAACCAGATCATCAGAGCCATTGAAGAGTAGCCGTAGACAACCAGCGCGCCAGTCATGACTTTTTTGGCAACTCCTTTGATCTCAGATTCCCGCTCATTAACGGCACTGCCATCAGCTTGATTGGCAACTGGGAACTTAAGTGGCAGAATCAGACAGAAGTTGATGGCCAGCAAAATGACCATTGCCATGAAGCTCCAGCCAAACCACATTCCCTGACCAGCCAGAATCGTAACCAGAATTGGCAGGATGAACTCACCAACGGAAACGAAGGCCTTAATCAGAATCGTGTAGGCTCCATTTCCGCCATTCATCTCCACAAAAGTCGTGTAAGTACCGGCATCAAGCGATGAATTGGCGACCCCCGCCAGGATGGCAAAGAAGTAGGCAATCCAGATGTTTTTCGTCATTGGCATGCCAAGCGCAAATACCGCGTAGCAGAACATCCCTAATTCAACAAAAAACTTGCGGCTGATCTTGTCCGATAAAAAGCCGGTAATCAGGTATGAGATCAAGCGGCCAATCCCGATCCCCGAAATTACGAAGGAAACGATTTTGATGGGCTGATTCCAAGCCGTGCCCAGACTGTTCATGTTCTGGGCCAAAACAATCAAACCCATTCCGTGTACCAAGTAGTTGAGGTACAGACTGACGGAAAGACGTCTTTTAGCAGTTGTATCGATCTGATTTTTTGCAATCTCCATAAATAATCCCCCTTAGTCAGGTACTAAAAAAGTCAGCCAGTTTTGAGACGTCTGCCTCATCAATCCAGCTGACCTTCTGCACAATACTTTTTATGAAGGGATGTACTTAAGGTTGGTTATTTAAAGAAGAAGTAAGTTTCATCTTTGCTGGATTTTGAGTTGCCCGGCAAAGACGCGCCAAAATGCGACTCTGCTCAAGCGCTAAACGTCTCGCGTTCGCGCCTGAGCAGCACGAACGCTATCCGAAAGCATAATAAGCAAAGCCGAAATAAAACGCTGGTCGATTTTGGCATTGAAGTTTCATAATTACTTCTCCTTTCAATAATTTGTTGTTAACATTAAAACACTCTAATTTTATCTCGTCAACCTCTAATTATAAAAAAGATTGATTATTTTAAAACTTTATATAGTTTTTCTTTAAATTACGCTCATTTCCCTTACTTTATAGGCTTTTCATTCTGTTAGAATCTTCAAATAACGTCATACAATATCAAATATTTTCTCATTTTATCCCCTTTTTGTCCCTTGGAAAACGGCCGAATTTGGCACTAAAATCAAAATGAATCAAACTGCCGGGCACGGCCGTTACCTTCTGGGTAGCGGTTTTTATTTTGCCTATTTTTCGCGGGCTTTTACGTTTCGTGACATTGGGACCATCGTCTTGGGATCCGGGCTGACCTGCGCCCAACGTGATTGATTGATCACGTTCATAGCCAGTCCTAGCCGTTGCTTGGTAGTCATTGGCTGTTTCATCAGGACCTGTTTTTGATGAGCGGCCTGCGCATTATGCTGATTATCCAAGACCGTGACGGCCATGTGCATCACGTCCGAGGCAGACGCAGACCGAAGATGGTTGTCACGCAGATAGCGGACCTGAAAATCTGGAATTACGTGCTGATCAAGCGACATTGCGCTAAACTTTTGAACCTGATTGTCATCAAACTTAACCAGGCTTTCTGGTCCCGTTTTAACGATCGTACCGCCCCGGCCGTTTGGCATCTGGACTCGCCGTCCGAGCAACGGATCATGGGCATGATCGTAGGCTGAGCTGATCTCTTTTAAGACAGCTGAGCGGTCCTTGGCATCAAAGACCCACAGCGAACAGCCCTTGTCGTCACTGGTTACGCTGGCCAGCGAACCAAGTTTTTTATTGTCAAGCTTAGTCAGCATTTCTTGATACTCCGTTGAGCCATTGGCATCAATATCAAAGCGATAGCCAAAGTCTTTAGCATATTCAGGATCCTTGGTCAGATCCACACCCTTGATCTTCATGCGACTTGCTTGTAGTTTCTTAGTAACTTCATTAAATTCTGAATCCATTTTAATTATTCCTTTACGCGGCTCCAGTGTCCGCTTGCTTGCTTTTGGGACGACGTTACCAAACTGACCGCTGACAAACTCATGCACAAGTTGTTTGTACTGATCAGGACCAAATGACTGTTGCCGGTGTTTGATAAAGTCGCTAATCGTTTCGCTGGTCATCTCACGCGAACGGGCCTTTAAGGCATCGTTCCAGTCTTTAAACTGATCGGCTGGCTGATCAAACAGAATCTTCATCTTACGCAATTCTGGGTGGGGATCAGCATTTTCCGGTTGCAGCTCTTTTTTAGCCCGAAGCATACCCTTAAATCCTGCCCCATCGTTGTCCATCGCTAGGTGCAATTCATCAGGTACGCCAAATTGCTTGATATAGGCCTCAATCGTCTTGATCTTGGTACCAGCCCCATTAAGACTGATAAAGCTCATATCACCGCCTAAACGAGGGTGCAGATTATAAAATGACAGGGCATCAATTGGACTTTCAAAGACATACAGCTTTTTTACGCCACTACCATCATTAGCATCGAAGTGAAAGCCAAAGTTTTTGACGGATCCTTTGGCAATCATCTTACGGGTCCCACGTTTGCCAAACTTTTCATGGTCAATTCTGGTCCCTTGAACGTCACCGCCAACTTCTCGAAATTTTTGATTACGCCAGGAAAAGAAGAGATCACCGTTTCTCAATTCACGCACCAAGCCATGCTTAAACAGTGCCTCAACCAGTTTCGGGTTTAAGCCGCGCTTGTTGACCAGGTACTGTTTGGATTGCTGATGCTGATCATGGCCACGCCATTTATTAGCATCATACGGCTCAGCCTTGACCTCGTGGACCTCGGCTTTGGCCAATTCTGGCGCCATCTTTTTGAGTTCGTCAAAGGCTTCTTTGGACTCCATATTCTCATAGTTGCGCAGAAAATTGTACAGGTTGCCGCCCACGGCTTGACTGTTCCAATAAAAGGTTTCATACGGCTTTTCTTTGGTAATCCGCGTATCAACGACCAGGGAGTCATGATCACGCAGACGCAGGTAGTAGCCCTGCCGTTCATAAGGAATCCCTTTAACGTCCAGATATTTTTGAATTGACTGGCGACACAGGCGATCCGTTTCCGTTAATTCAGCCATCGTGATCACCTCAAGACTTCTTGGTGACGGCTAACGACCGCCTTCAGCCGATCCGGCCGAAAGCCAGACCATTCTTCAAACTCGGTTACGACAATCGGCACTGACTGATAGCCCTTGTCACGCAGGATCTGCGCGTATTGCGGATTTTCACTGACGTTGATATTCAGGAATTTGACGTGGTGCCGAATCAAAAACATCGTGGTCATCTTGCATTGTGGACAGCCGTCCTTAGTGAATACTTTAATCATGATGGTTCCCCCTTTTGGTTTTATAGCTATGCTAAGGGAGAAATCCGAAATCCGTATCTTTGGCCAACTTCGTGCCAAACTTGAGACGAAGTTAAGCACTAAGATTGTAAAAATCCTGAGTTGAAGTAAGATAGGGCCAGACAATTATTGAGGTGATGGTTATGTACATATTTGCATCGGATCCGCATGGCACTGGCCAGCCCTGGATTAATTTAGTAGAACAAGCCCGACACGCTTATCCCGAAGCTCAGATGGTCTTTGGTGGCGATTATATTGATAGCCGTCCCTTCAGTAAGGAAACTTTGGCTTATGTAATGACATCGGTCAAAGATGGTGCGATTGCGCTGTTGGGCAATCACGAACAGATGATGCTGGATTTTATCGATCAGCAGGACGATTTCTTTGCATCGGTCTGGTACGGCAATGGCGCTAAAACGACAATTAAATCTTTGCTAGGCCTCAATCACTGCTGTAGCAAGCATATGGCCAAAAAGCTCTTGAAAGAAACTAACTATTATCAGTTCGTCAAAAGTTTGCCTTTGGACTACCAGACAGATAACATTACTTTCGTTCATGCCGGTATCAAGCCTGATGGTTCGCCAACCGATCGCGACTATAAGCTTTGGGCACGCGAGGAATACTGGTACGGCTGGGAAAATCAAAGTGCTGACAAGCTGTTTACCGTCTTTGCTCATAATCAGACTGGCAAGACGATTGTCACCGGACATACCCCAACCTGCTTAATCAACGGTTTCTTTAACGATCCACACGTTGGCTATCCTGATGATGAGATCTTGAGTGATACCAAGGACTATCAATGCCCGGTAGTCTCCGTTCAATTCATTGACGAGCCAGCCCGGATCTTTACTGATAATGGGTGTCATGGTGATCTAAAAGGCCATAATGGCAACGTCGTCGTATTGAATGATGATGGGACGATTGCCAAGACTTTTAGTTAGGCAACTTCGTCCCAAATTTGGCACGAAGTTCAAGAAAGAAGGAATTTCAAATGACTGAATCAGATAACAGCCAAGCGTTAGCAGAAACACGCTATCTGGAGCAGACTGGGACCGGTGCTGTCGTGCGTCAACGTGAAAAAGACGATAGCGGCTGGACGAATATTGACGATATCGATTGGGAGAAATTATGAGTCAAGACATTGCCGGAATCTTAATCAACGAGCGTGCTAATCATCGTTCCAGAAGCTTATATGACTGGACGCAGATTAACTTTGCCTACCATAACAACCGGATTGAAGGCTCAATGTTAAGCCTGGGTCAAACCGCCCAGTTATATAGGGCAACAGCTTTCAATCACGATAGCAACGACATTATCGAAATGCAGAACCACTTTCGCTTATTTGATTATGTTCTTGATTCAATTGATGAGCCATTAACTTTGGACTATATCAAAAAGCTTCATGGGATTTTAAAACAAGGTACAATCAGCCGTCGGGGAACTCAGGAAGTCATTGGTGACTTTAAGCATAAAAATAACGTCATTGGACAGTTGCAAACCGTTAATACCGTCCCTGCTGATCAGGTCCCCGATCAGTTAGCACATCTGTTAAAGCTTTGGAATAAGCAACGGCAGACTGAATTGAGCGACTATGCAGCTTTTCACTACGGTTTTGAAAGAATCCACCCATTCAGTGATGGCAATGGCCGAATTGGCCGAATGCTGTTATTTAAGGAGCGGTGTCGCAATCGAGTCATACCATTTATCCTCGCAGATGAAGATCGTCCCTTTTATATCCGTGGTTTACGCGAATTTAAGCGGACACCAGGCTATTTGATTGATACGTTTGGCAATGCCATGGATCAATATGCGTATGCTTTTGAACAGGTTTACGGCAATCCAAATGGGAAGTGAGATTATGTTGCATCGTGAAAATAAAATCAGGACGTATCACCTTACATCAGCCGCAGATTTAATCCGAGGGACGTTAGCGAATAAGTATCTTACGCAGACTGATTTAGCGAGACAGATTAACGTTAGCCCAGCTTACGTAGCTGATATTCTGAGTCATCGGCAATATCTAACAGCAGAGTTAGCCAACCGGATTGAAAATATTTTAGGTATTTCTAGCAGTTTGCTACTAGCTTTAGATCGAAATTACCAGATATAGCAACTTCGTCCCAAGTTTGGCACGAAGTTCAATCAAAATATCGCCACATAAAAAGGCCAGTCGTAATGACTGACCCTTTTTTGTTTACTGATGATTTTGTCGGCGTTGAGCGACCTGTTCTCGGCTCTTAGAGACAATCAACCGGCGCAGGATCGGTTGTGGTTCTGGCTCTTTGGCCAAAGCCAGTACACAGTTGATCTGATCCTCAACCGATAGTTGCTGTTCCAGCTGTTTCCAGGCGGCCACGTTGGCCGTGACGCCAGCCTGAGCAAACCGCAATTGGACCAGATTCAGATTTTTCAGCTTCATTTTCTCACCACCTCTCATCAAAAAAAGACAGGCCGAAGCCTGCCTTCTTATATCTATCTATCGAACAAAGAATTTTAAGGAGAGAAAATCGATTGAGGATTAAGCACGACGACGCTTCTTGAGACCCAGCGTTCCCAGACCGAACAGCAGGCTGGCCAGTCCGGTCAATGCCAGAGCTTCGTCCTTGTCGTTACCGGTTTGTGGCAGTGCCTGTTGTGGCGTTGCCTGACGTTCCGCAGCTACCGTAGCTGGTTGAACCGCTGCAAAGACTGGCTGTTGGCTAGTCTTGATTGGCGTTTCTGGCGTCGTTGACTGAGGCGTCGTAGGCGTTTCAGTCTTTGGCGTGGAAGGAGTTTCCGGCGTGGTTGGCTTAGGTTCATCGGTGTGTGAGGTTACCGTGTTGGAAGTGAATTCAGTGCCGTTAATGGTATTCGTGTACTTGTTTTCCACGTCCCCAGCCTTGATCCGCGTCATGGCCAGGTAAGCCGTAGCTCCGAATTCTGACTTGGTACGATCAACCTTGGCCAAGAAGTCGCTATCGAACTCGATATCAACCTTACCGTTTTCCTGATCGATCGTCTGCGTCGTGTACTTCGTCACATCGGTACCCTTCTTCAGGACCGTGCCGTCCGTCAGCGTAACGTCGTTGTTCAGCAAGACAACGTAACCGCCGTTGTACTGATCATGAGTCTGATCGTAATCATCGTGGAAGCCGTATTCTGACAGCGCATTGCTGTTCATCGGCAACGTTGCCCCCTCAAGCTTGTAGTCAAACGTGCTGTTCAGGTCAATGTTGGAGCCATTCAGGCTCTTGGTGTTGTCAACCGAAACCACGATATCCTTCTTCGGATTTGGCTTGAACGTTGTGATCGTTGCATCGTTGGTAGAAACCGTGTGCTTATTGATCATTGACGGTCCCTTGTTGATCAGCTTGGTACCGGACTCAACGTCGGTATGCAGTTTGAACGTCAGAACCAGTTGAGCCTTGCCAGCAGGCGCCTTGGAGGCGTCCTTTCGCGTAGCTACGACCTTGCCGTCCTGCTTGGTGATCGTGTATTGATCCGTCACGTCCTTGTCGTTTTCAAGTACGTGCACGTCTTGCAGATCTACCTTGTCAGCGAACTGGCTGTAGTCGTCCGTGATCGTGATATCAGTCAATGGCTTAGCCAGCGTAGATTGATCTGGCAGAGTCGTCGTTACGGTTGCGTGCGTGATGGCACCGTCAACGAAGACCTCGCCGTCAACCGTTTGTGAGCCTTCAGTCCAGTGCTTGTCAGCATCTTGGGTGTAGACCGTGATCTTGGCTTCGTCGGTTGAGACCGTCTTGTTGTTGATCCGGCCAGAACCCTTGTTGGTCAGGACCGTACCGTTCTTAACGTCATCGTTGATCTTGAAGTTGACTAGCAGTTGGGCGTTCCCGGCTGGAGCGGAGCTTGGATCCTTACGCATTGCCGTTACCTTGCCGTTGACGTTGGTAATAATATATTCAGCGGTCATATCCTTACCGTTTTCAATGACTTGGGCACTTTCGTAAGTAACCTTGTCCATGAAGTCCGTGTAGTCATCAACCAGCGTGACATCAGACAGCGGCTTAGCCAGCGTTGATGGATCCGGCAGACTCATCGTCACGCGACCGTGAGCTTCATCGCCGTCAACGTAGGTCTTGTTATCAACGGTTTGGTCACCTTCAACCCAGTGCTTGTCGGCATCTTGGGTGTAGACCGTTACCTTGCGGCTTGGCGTCTTAACGGTTTCGTTGTTGATCGTTCCGGAGCCGTTGTTGGTCAGTTCCGTGCCGTTTTCAACGTCGCTATGGATCGTCCAGGTTACGTGCAGGTCAACCGTACCCTTAGGTGCCTTGGAGGCGTCCTTCCGAGTTGCAGTCACCTTGCCGTCCTTGTTGAAGATCGTGTACTCGTTGGTTGCATCGAACCCGTTTTCGTAGACCTTAGCGTCCTTGTAGTCAACCTTGTCGGCAAAACTGGAGTAGTCGTCAACGACTTCAACCTTGGTCAAGGCCTTGGCCAGCGCACTTGGATCTGGCAGGCTCATGGAAACATCGGCTTGGGCCTCGTCACCGCTGACATAAACCTTGCCGTCTACGTCTTGCGAGCCTTCAGTCCAGTGCTTATCAGCAGTCTGCTTGTAGGTCACAACCGTTGGCTTTGGCGTTTCAACCGTGGAATCGTTGATCATAACAGCCCCAGAGTTTTGGAAGACCGTTCCTGATTCAACGTCGTCCTTAACCTTGAAGGTTACGTCCAGCTTGACCGTGCCGCCAGGCGCCTTAGAAGCGTCCTTGCGCGTGGCCACGATCTTGCCGTCCTTGATCGTAATATCGTACTCCGTCGAAACGTCCTTGTCGTTTTCCTTGACCTTGACGCTTTCAACTTCAACATGACTCATGAAGTTGGTGTAGTCATCAGTGATCTTGATGCCCGTCAGCTTCTTAGCCAAGGTTGATGGATCTGGCAGGTTGGAAGAAATCTCGGCGTTGACCGTATCACCATTGATGTAGGTCTTGCCGTCAACGACTTGGGAGCCTTCAACCCAGTGCTTGTCAGTGGATTGAACGTAGGTAACTACCTTGGCATTGTTGGTGTTGACCGTGTGGTTGTTGATCCGACCAGAGCCACGGTTGGTAAACGTCGTGCCAGAAGCAACGCCATCGTTGATCTTAAAGTTGACCAGCAGCTGAACGTTTCCGGCTGGCGCATCGCCAGGCGTCTTGCGCATCGCCGTGATCTTACCGCCAACATTGGTAATCGTGTACTGACTGGTTGCGTCCTTACCGTTTTCAATGACTTGCGCGCTTTGGTAGGCCACGTTCTTCTGGAAGTCGCTGTAGTCGTCAACCAGGGTTACGTCCGTCAGAGGCTTAGCCAGATCTGACTTGTTTGGCAGGCTCATCTCAACGCGGGCATGGATCGTGTCATCATTGATGTACGTCTTGTCGTCAACCGTTTGCGAGCCTTCGACCCAGTGCTTGTTGGCCGTTTGTTCGTAGGTCTTGACAATTGGCGTGTTGGTATCAACGGTATGGTTGTTGATCCGGCCAGAGCCAGCATTGGTAAACGTTGTGCCAGAAGCAACATCAGAATTGATCAGCCAGGTAGCAATCAAGGAAACCGTCCCAGCCGGTGCTTTAGAAGCGTCCTTACGTACTGCCGTCAGATGACCGTCCTTGTTGGTAACGGTGTATTGATCGGTAACGTTCTTACCGTTTTCTTCAACGCGGTAAGACTGGAGCTTAGCCTTGTCGGCAAAGTCAGAGTAGTTATCGTCAACCGTTACGTTGGTCAGGCTATGAGCCAGCGTTGATGGATCCGGCAGACTCATATCAACCTTGGTGGTAATCACGTCATCGTTGATGTACGTCTTACCGTCAACAACCTGGCTGCCCTCGATCCAGTGCTTGTCAGCGGTCTGGTCATAGGTATTAACCGGTACTTCAGGCGTCGTTGCCGTTTCGTTGTTGATCGTTGCCGAACCGCCGTTGATCAGCTTCGTGCCGGATGGCGTGTTCTCGTTGATCTTAAAGTCAACCACCAGCTTGATTAAACCGCCTGGCGCTTTAGAAGCGTCCTTACGCGTTGCCGTTACCGTACCATTCTTGGCATCGTTGACGATGTTGTACTGATCGGTAGCCAGCTGATCGTTTTCGTAGACTTGCGCACCTTGGTAAGTGACATACTTAGCCATTTGTGAGTAGTTGTCGGTTACGGCCAGCTTGCTCATGGACTCTTTGGAGTCGCTTGGCTTAGCGTAGTTCATGCTGATCGTTGCCGTGGCCACGTCCCCAGCAATCTCCGTCTTACCCGTTACGACCTGATCGCCCTGTGTCCAGTTCTTGTCTGGCGTTGTTGCCACGTTCAGGTTGTGGTATTGGTAAGAAAGCTTTTCAGAAGTAGGAGTTTGAC
>Ga0129307_1001686_pt1 | contig 21708 bp, 16 predicted proteins | sample P1105metagenome_FD_94437 | JGI IMG/M metagenome (GOLD analysis project Ga0129307, IMG submission 94437) | Capybara group fecal microbial communities from Wisconsin, USA - P1105 metagenome | ecosystem: Host-associated > Mammals > Digestive system > Large intestine > Fecal | place: USA: Wisconsin... | reverse complement strand
GGCAGCGGGAGGTCCGGCAGGTTCCGATTTTCCGTTAGCCGGACGTTATAATACCCACTGCGCGCACTCTCCCGAGTCTTTTCCTCGGCAGAACTTGAAACATTTACAATAAACGCAGTCCCTTTGGGGCGGGGGAGCCGCGTTTCGATTATTCCGCAGCCGGAACTGCTGATGGCTTTAGATTTGCTAACGAGCGGCGAACTTTCCGTGCTGTAACCTCCAACTCCCAATATTCCCTCATGGGCGATGATTCCCAAAGCCATGGTGATAAAAATTACCCATTGAAGGTGCCGCCTGAAAAAATGCGTGAGCAAAAATACTCCTCCGAGCAGGAAAATGGCGAATTTTGGCTCGTCGAGGGCGGCAATGGTTGCTGCAAGGGCGAGGGCACTCACGAGAGCGGGCTTTCCGTCAAGCGGCGCGATAAGGTCTTTTGATGCAATAATTATTTTTTCTTTAATATTTTTTTTCATTTTTTCATTTCTTTTGTATTTTAAGGGTGTCTCTATTATTTATTACACGCTTTTGAGGAGTTTTTGGACAGGGCTTTTATGAAAAATGTTTGTAAAAAATGGATGTGGCTGTGCTTGTTGTTTGTTTCGATGGCAAATATTTTTACAGCATGTTCTACGGTGGATGCTGATGGGGAAACGACGCTTCCGCCTGACCCGAACCGCATTATAGTTCATAAACTTTTCCCAAACGACATGGCTCGTAATGATTCCGCCGCAGCAAATCTTGCCCGTGGGATTAAATTGGTTGTCCATCCGAAGGCTTCTTACAAGCTATCTTTTGAAATTGATTCTACACAACCGGTTCCAGAATTGCAGTTGTTCCGTACATTTGCAATAAAGAACGACCCGGATCATGTTGGCTTTTCGAAAGTGAGAACTTTGCAACCAAAAGTTGTCGGAAACCGTTATGAGTATTCGTTTAAATGCGAAGAAAATAATATGTCGATATGGTTTACGTCTCTTGGCGTTGATGGTAAATACTACGAAGGTAAAATCAAGGATATTCGATTTACGGGAATGGGGGCGTTTAGTGACCATTTTTCAATTAATTTGATTGTAGTAGGAGAAATGGAGAAAACGCTTGATGGCATGGATGTTGAAGAACTTTCGCAATTCATGTTGAAAAAATTCCGTGAAAAATATTACGGAGTGACTATCGATACGATTTATGTGCACTATGCGCACGAGCACCCTACACTTGGGTACAAGTACCCGAAGGATAGGCCCTGGGTGGCAAACGTGGATGCGGAAGATTATTTATTAAGTGAATTGGCTGGATGGGTTGGAAATGATGCGAATGTTCGCTATGCACTGGATATTGTTCTCGTTCATAGCATCGATCAAAAAAATGTCACGGGATATTCCCCCTTATTTTCAGGGAATTTGGGTGGGGGTGAAGGTGGCTCGGTTATTATTGGTGAAAATGTCAAGCAATCGTCTGGTGAAATTGAGGTGCAGACGGCGTTGAACATTGTGATGACCGCCGTTCATGAATCAGGGCATTTTTTTGGACTTAGGCATACATCGACAACCAGACGTGATTTGAATCAAGTCGTTGCTCTTGAAGATGGTTCTAGCCGTATGGTTGGGGACTGGTCCAATGTTGAAGACGGGTTGACGGATACTCCGTTCTGCGATTATATTTTAAAGAGTGGACTTTATAAACAAGCGAATAATCAAGATGATGAAATCAGCCGTAATCCGAATATTGTTTATTCGGGAAAAGCCAGCTTGTCAAAGTCTCCTATTTATGAATGTATGGATATAGACAACATTATGTTCCCTGTAACGGTTGAAGAATATTTGGATGCTTCTTTTACCAAGCAGCAAATGGAACTGGTTCGTTCGTCACTCATGATTTATCCGCATTAAGTATTACTGAAAAAATGAAAGCTTCTCAATTTTCTGAAAATGCGCAGCTGATTGCGTTCGTGTTGCAAAAGGGTTCTGAATGGGACCCTCATGTCATTGAACTTCTTGAAAAAACGTGGGGGAAGATTCGCCACAAGGGCCGTCTCTTTGCGTTTGACAAGACTGATTACTACAAGCCCGAAATGGGCGATGGTTTGTATCGCGGTGTCGTCTCTTTTGAAAAGGAAATTCCGCCCGAGACGATTGCCGAAGAAAAGGAACGCAGCAATGCATTGGAACTCACGACGGCAACCGCTGAAAATCCAGAACTTCGCCATGTGAATATTGACATCGGCTACATGGATATGGACAAGGTTGTGCTGCCGAGTTACAAGCGTGGACCGTTTAAGTTGTATGCTGGCAAAGGTGTTTGGCTTGACATGCTTTTGACGTACGCGAAGGGCGTCTTTCATCCGACCGCTTGGGCGTTTGATGACTTTGTGCGGAATCCCTACCAGCACGATTTGCAGCTAATCCGCGAAAAGTTCAAAAAAGCGAGAAAAACAGCGAGCGGGGAAAAACCTTAAGCTTTAACCTCTAATCCCACTATTTCAAGTTCGTCGTTTTGCACCTTGAACTTGATTTCGTAATTTGCAAACGAAAATCCATAAACGCGTTCCGGATCGTTTTGGTAGGCGGGGCGCGGGTCCTGTTCCAAAACTTCTATAAGGGCGGTTCGTTTTTCGCGAGGCAGCTTGTTCAGCAGTTCGGAATCTTTGACGTGTAATTTGTTCTGGCGGACTGCGTCGGCGAAACCTCCCATCGCTTCGGGGTGCGCGTCGGTGTAGGGGAGGTATGGCTTGATATCGACAATGGGTGTGCCGTCCATCAAGTCGGCTCCGCTGACGATGATTTCGGGACCTTCTGCTCCGTCGAGATGAATTTGTTCAATCTTGACGCACGAAAGGGCTATCGGATTGGGGCGGAAGCTGGAGCGTGTCGCAAAAACGCCGAGCCGCTTGTTTCCGCCGAGCCTTGGCGGTCGCACGGTCGGACTCCATGTGCTTCTGATGTTCTCCGAGAAAATCCATACAATCCACAAGTGGCTAAAGCCTTCGAGGCCGCGCAATGCATCTGCGTTGCGGAACTCCGGCTCGAAACGAATGGCTGCACGCAAGTTCTGCACGATTCCGCTCTGACGCGGAATGCCAAATTTTTCGCGGAAATCGCTTTTGATGCGGGCGATAATTTTAAACGAAAGCTCTTGCATACTAATTGTCACCCCGCACTCTGTTGCGGGGGCCGTTTCTTGCTTTTGATGACGCTGCAAATTGGACAATCTTCGTCTTTGTGTCCGCGTGCTTTGCAGTAGGTACGTCCAAAGTAAATGATTTGCAAGTGCCGCTTTTCCCATTCGCTTTCAGGGAATGCTTTTTTGAGGTCTTCTTCCGTCTTTTCAACGCTGCTGCCATCGCTTAAGCCCCAGCGTTCGGCGAGGCGGTGGATGTGCGTATCAACGGGGAATGCCGGGAGCTTGAAGATGTGGCTCATGATGACGCTTGCCGTCTTGTGGCCGACTCCGGGGAGGCTTTCGAGTTCTTCGAATGAGTGAGGAACTTCGCCTTTGAATTTTTCGACGAGCGCTTGCGAAAGCTTGAAAATGTTCACGCTTTTGGTGTTGAAAAATCCGCAGGGCTTGATGATATCGGCGATGCGTTCCACGCCGAGCTGGACCATTTTTTGAGGGGTGTCGGCGAACTTGAAAAGAACGGCGGTCACTTGGTTCACGCGGATGTCCGTGCACTGGGCGCTTAAAACGACCGCGACAAGCATCGTGAACGGATTCGTATAATTTAACGGAATCGGCGGATTCGGGAACAGCTCGTCCAGCTTTTCGCCAATGAATTTGATTTTCTCGGTGCGTTTCATGGAGGGGACTAGTGCGTTATTTTTGGAATTTTTCGATGATGCAACGATGCTCTTTCGTTTTTTCGTCGTAATTTACACCGACAAAAAGCAAATCTCCAGAATATTTTTTAAGTGCATTGCCATAATTCTTTGCTTGGATTTGGGCTAGTGCAGTCTTTTCGCATGCGTTACGTTTGAGTTCTATGATAAGTGCAGGAGTATTCGGCACATAAGGAATCATCACGACATCGGCAACGCCTTTGCCTGCAGGGAACTCTTTGACGATAGTGTATTTTAAATTTGCATAGAAATACGCAAGGCAAATCACCGATTGGAAAGTCCCTTCGTTATTGTAATTTAAGTTGTTACAAATTTGTTCGTGAGCCTTGTTTAATGCATCGGCCACGGCTTTTGAATTGCCTTCGATGGTGCTGTCCATCAGTAATTTGCTTGAATCTACAAGCTCAATAAGAACCTTGTAATCCGGAGAAGGGCGTACTGAAAGAATCCACTGATCCCGTACTTCGCGGTTTGGAATGTAGCACTGCTGTTCATCGCGGTTGTAAGCGAGATATCCCAGATGAACTAAATAAGTGAACACGTCGTCTTTGCAGTGGAAATCCGTCATCGTGTTCAGATAACTATCCACATTCACGTGAACGCGTCCACCGGCAATCATCGTTTTCACGTCATCCAAGATGCCGTCAAAATTCATCAGGATGTAATTTTGCAACGCTTCGTATGAACCGGTTTGTGTCCAGTAACTCTGGAAATACTTGCGTCTAATTGTCGAAACGATTGATTCTGGGCTATAAGTTTCAATGCCGTTGATATTATAGCCGTCGTACCAGCGTTTACATTCTTCGAAATCAACCGAATATTTTTCACAAAGGTCGTGTACTTCGTCGGCTGTAAAGCCCACGAATTCTGCAAGCGACCAGGAATCTCGCATGGTGTATTCGTCGAACATGTTCAGTTTTGACTGAACCTTGTCACGCACGATAGGCAAAATGCCGGTAATGTAAGCAAGTGCAATCGCAGGAGCTAAATTTTTGTTCTTGAACATTGCGTTCAAGAATGCGAGATACGAATTGAAAACGGAATCCGCCACGCGTTCACGGATGAGCACATCGTATTCGTCGATGATAATGGCAAACTGTTCGCCTGTGGTTGCGTATATTTTTAAAATAGCATCGGCGAGACTTTCTTTTCCTGTGATGCGTGCGTTAGGAAATTCAGATTGCAATTCTTGGACGATTGCCTTTGTGAATATCGGGACGATGTCTCTGTTTTGAAAGTTAATCCCGGATTCAATTTCTTGGGGTGTGCGGTTTGAAAAAACGGCGTTTACGTCTAGCTTTATCACGTTCAGCTTGTTCAAGTATTTTTCAAAACTTGAGTCTTTGGCGATTTTCAAATCTGCAAAAAGCTCTCGGCTGTCGCATCCCTTGCTGAAATAGGCACAAAGCATGTCTTCTGCCATGCTTTTGCCGAATCGACGAGCGCGAGAAACGCACACAAAACATTTCTCGGTATTGACGATTTTGTTAATCTCGGCAATGAGCATGGACTTGTCCACATAGATGGGCGAGTTCAAGCACTTTTGAAAAGTGACATTATTCGGATTGACGTAAATTCCCATAGTTGTGAATATAATAAATCGAGGAGAGCGCGCGGAAATGGCGGATTTACGCTGAATGCAAAAAGTCCCAGGTTAAGCACCTGGGACTTTTTTCGTAAACGTTGTTGAATTTATGGCTTTAGTGCGAGAAGTTCGTCTTTAGGAATATTCATTTTCTTGGCGATGCTGACGAAGCCCATTCTTTGTCCAATGCTCTTGAATGCCATAATCATCTCCTTTACCAAATTCTGGTCAATGTACGATTCCAAATGTAATTTAGTCGGAAATGAATATACAATCTTTTTTGCAATAGGTGCAAGTGGCCGCTTTGCGGCTGGGTTAGCAGTCTTGCGTAAAGTCTTGCTGCATGTTGAAGCTCGGCATTTCGTCGTGCGGATGGCCTACTTGAACTGCCGGGACTCCGGCGTATGTCGTGTGTGCCGGAACATCGCAAAGCACAACGGCACCAGCGCCGATTTTTGCTCCGTCGCCGATGTGGATGTTGCCGAGCAGCTGGGCATGTGCACCGAGCATCACGCCGTTTCCGATTTTCGGGTGACGGTCGCCGATTTCATTGCCGGTTCCGCCCAAGGTCACGCCGTGCAAAAAGCTCACGTTGTTGCCGACGGTCGCGGTTTCGCCGATGACGATGTTGGTCGCGTGGTCAATCAGAAGCCCGTAGCCGATTTTAGCTGCCGGGTGGATGTCCATGCCGAACTTGCGGCTGATGATGCTCTGGAGCATCTTGGCGGGGAAGTGGCGGCCTTCTTCGTAAAGAATGTGGGCCACGCGGTAGGCTTGCAATCCTTGGAATCCCTTGAAGAACAGCAACGGCTCAAGCGGGCCCGTGCAAGCGGCATCGCGGAGCACGGTCGCCTTGATGTCTTTTGCGGCACAAAGCAGAAGGTTTGGATATTTTTTGTAGATGTCGCTGAACATCTTTTCCAGTTCCGCACGGTCAATCACTTCGCCTGCGAGTTGACAAGCTAGAGTCACGCAAAGCATATCCGCAAAGTTTTTGCGGTTGAGGACTTGCTCTTCGAGCATCAACTTCGAAAGCGGCTCGGTCTTTACGATTTCTTCGGCTTCCTTGCGGAGTAACTGTTCCATTTCTTCTGGTGTCATGATGACGCCAAATATAGAAAATATAGAAGGCTTCGCCTTAGAATTGATTTAGAATCAAAATGAAAATTATGCGGGCGGGGCCCCAGCTCAGAGTGGACGCCTACGGCGTCAGCGGCTTCACTCGGTTATGCCGGTCTGCAAGCAGCCCGTCGCAACACTCGTTTTGCACGCTACTGCGAAGAAATCTCCTTGGCCGACGCTTCCATTCTCGCGACGAATAATCGTTATCCTCAAATTATTTGACTATTTATCTCGCTTGGTTTAGACCTGTGCATAAAAGAGAGTATAATTTTTTCCCAATTGGCTTGAAAAATTTTTTTTGAAACAAATCTGGCTTATATAGGATGAAAAAATTACAGTCGCGGCACAATTCTTGTCGCAGCTCTTATCTCAGTTCTTGTGATAGTTCTATTTGCTGTTCCTATAACGCAAGCAGTGCTTGGGCGGGGATCCAGAACCAGTCGGGCCTAAATTCCAGTTCGTAGCAAGCCTCGTAAATGGCTTTTGCCAAAATGTAGGGCTTGGCGGCTTTTTCAATGGCATCGGCTGAAACCCCGGAAACTTTGGAGTAGCCGGTGATAAAAGCGAGTTCGGCGTCGGTGGGGTCCGTCTTTGCGACGGCTCCAGCGTAGGTGAAACTGCGTAGCATCCCTGCGATATCGACAGCGGGGGAGCGGCAAGTGCGCCTGTAATCGAGGCTTCGCGTCGGTTCGCCTTCGAAGTCTATGATTTCGAAATGCTTGGTGCCGTTCGCGCTTTGCGTGATGAGCACTTGTCCAAGATGGTAATCGCCGTGGATGCGCTGGCGTTTGAAAGTCTTGTCGCTGAATGTTTCTCGCAACAAGTCGTAATAACGGATTTGCAGTTGCGGCAGTCGTTCACGCAGTTGCGGGGCGTATTTTGTGTCCTTTGTGCTTTGCAAAAGTTGTGCGAGACGTTCGAAAGGCGGTTCGTCGCTGCTGTACATCGGGCCGCCAAGTTTCTTGAAACTCTCGTGCATCTGCGCGGTGGACATTCCGAGCTGGAACGCGTCCGTGCTGCTCATGTCGTTGCAAAATTCATTCCACGCATCCTTGGCATCTGCGAAATGCTCTTCGAGGATTCCCCACGTGTAAATTTCGCCTGCGTTTGACTTGTAATTGCATACGGCGTAAAGTCTTGGAACGCGGCTGCTGTACGCCTTGTTCATCGCTTCCAAGATTTCTGCTTCGGGATGCAGCCCCGGTTGCAACCGGCGGTAAAGCTTGAAAAAGAATTTTCCGGGGGCGCAGAATGCGGAATTGCTTTGTTCTTTCGAAACGGGCTTGACGCTTGCGAGGGGTGCCTTGGGGAGCGGGGCCGTAATCCGGAACGAGAAAAAACCCTTGTCGCCGGAGAATACCGATTGCTGCGAACCGTCGAGGAAAGCGTCTTCGAGAATTTTTCCGACTGCGTTCTCGTCGTCGATGATGGTGTAAATATCGCTTTCGCCGTCTTCGAACGAAACCTTGATGAGCTTGATCCGCGTCGTTCCGGCTTCTGTGGAATCAAGCGTTTCTACATGCGAGATGGTTCTGTTTTTCCCCATGAACCAACGTTGTTTGCTGAGATATTTAATCAAGTTCATGAAAAAAATATAAATACTTTGATTAGAAAATATCTTTTTAATAACAAATTTTTCTCGACAAAAATTATATACTGTTAGTACAGGAGATGGTTGGGTAGATTCTCCTTGGAAAAAACAAAGTGTCTTCGAATGGAACGTATGGGTTTAGGAGAAGGCACTTTTTTTATGCCCTTATTTGCCGGGGCTGGCGAGCGGTGCGAAATATCCCTGAGAACGCAGTGCTGCCAAGATCTTGAGCTGTTGCGGAACTGGTTCGTTGGGGAGGCCTTCGATGACGAAGGGAGGAATCTGCTTGATGGGCTTGAATGCTTCTGGAACATCACTGTAATCGCAAAGTTGCCATGCGGCAAGCAGTTTTTCGATGAACTCGCTCCACGGAAAGTTGTCGGTCGGTTGCATCGTGAATCTTGCGGGCTTGAGATTGTCCCTCGCGTCGAGCAGCAAGCTCCCGTCCTTATAACAAGCGAAAACCGCAGCCTTGCGGGGTGCGTTTCCGGTCGCCTGTTGGGCGGGTATGTTCAAGATGAGCTGCAATTTATACTAGGGCGAGTTGACGCTGGATGAGACTGTATTCGTGTTCCGAAATCGAAGTGATTTTTAGAATAAGTTCACGCTTGAGTCCCGCTTTGATGAGCTCTTTTGCATACTCCATTTTTCGTGTAGATTCCATATTATGCCTCTTTTTATAAAAGACGTAATAAAAAAATAATATTTTTAAGACTCTTTGGAAGTGCAAAATAGAAAATTTTCGATAAAAAATGAAGAAAATGTGCGCTGTAACACATTGATGCTAAAAGAGTTAGCGTGTGGAACGTGTCGTCCCGGCCTCCATGCCGGCCCCGGAATAAATCCGGGGTGACAATGCAGCACTCAGGCTGTCATCCCGGCCTCCGTGCCGGGATCAGCTCCGTGAACGGTCAACTTCCTACTTCCTACTAACCCACAATCCCTTCAAGTACGGGGAAATTCTTTCGTAAATCTTTTTCGGCTTGCAGGTCCAGTTCGGCGGTGATGACGCCTTCGCTTTGGGTGGAGCCTTCGGCAAGAACGTCGCCGTTCGGCGAGATGATAAGGGATGTGCCTGCGAGCGGCACTTTGCAAACTTGGGGGTCGTGGTTTTCGCTTACGGCGTTGACGGCGGCGATATAGACTTGGTTTTCGATGGCTCGTGCCTTGAGGAGCGTTTCCCAGTGGGCACGCCGCTTGGCGGGCCAAGCCGCTTGGACTGTGATGAGGTTCGCTCCCTGCTTGGTTGCTTCGCGGAACAGTTCCGGGAAACGTAAATCGTAGCAGATAAACGATGCGATTCGCCAGTATCCTATATTAAATAAATTAATTTTCCCGCCTGCTTTGAAGCTTTCCTTTTCTGGGAAGAACAAATTCATCTTGTCGTAGCATGCGGCTTCTTGCGTCTTTCCGGGCTCGTAGACGCTGACGTGGTTGAAAAACTTGCTTTCGTCGGTTGAATCGGCTTTTGTGATACCTGCTCCCATGATGGTGCAGTCGGTCGCTGTCGCCACTTCGGATAGCATACGTGCGGTCTCGCCGGCAACGTTTGAACGGAAATCTTCGGCAGCTGCGTCTAAATCGGTTGGCACGTAGCCCGTCGCAAACATTTCGGGTAGCAGGATAAGGCTCCCTGCGTCGGGGTGTGCATCGAGAATCTTCTTCTTTGCTCTTGCAATATTCTCGGACTTGCTTCCCTTGGCGCTATCCATCTGGATTAAATAAACTTTAAGCATGCGTATAATATAAGATGTTGAAAAGCTTTTGAAATTTTCCTTGCATAAATTATCTATTTTGTGGCTATGAATTTTCGCTTATTTTTCAGTTTTGTCTTGTTTCTTGTGGTAGGGGTTCTCGCCGCTTCGCCAACTATGGTTATTGGTGTCGTTCTTGAAGCGCAGTCGGATTTGCCCGTCAAGAATGTTGTCGTTTCTTATAAGTCCGGCAAAAAGATTGGAGAGACGGATTCACGCGGTCGCTTTGAACTTTCTGTCGAATCGAAAAGTGCTTCGCTTGTGTTCAAGAAAGAGGGCTTCGATAGCGTCTTTGTTGATTTGCAGGATTATCCCGACTTGATGGACATGGTGATTACGCTCAGCACGAACGTCACGGATTTGGGGGCGAGCACGATTATCGGTGATGGCGAACCTGTGAAGTGGGTTGTCGATCGCGCGGTCCAACTCGACAAGCTCGAAGATGCTGCCGGCATGCGTTTCGATTTGACGGAGCACTTGAGCCAGATGCCTGGTATCTCGGGCCAAAAGGATTTTAGCAGCGCCTTGTATTACGACGGCTCGCGTGCAGGTGACGTGGCGTACCATTTGGGCCGCCTCCGCATTCCGAACATGCGTCATCTGGATGTTGGTTTCCCCGGAAACCTTTCGATTGTGAACCCGCACACGTTGAGCGGAATCGAAGTCCACGACCATTACGGACAAGGGCCTCTGGGGCAGGGGCTTGCGACTTCTATCCAGTACATTCCCGAACAGACGAGCGGCGAATGGGGCTTGAAAGGTTCTGCAGGGCTTACGCTTCAGGAAGTGGTGCTCGACGCTCCGTTCTTTATCTGGGATAGTTTCCGTTTTGCGTTCCGCCGTCTCGATGGCGAAATGCTCAAGAACTTGGGCGAAAAGTTTTATACGGAATTCCGCAAGCGTGATGATGACTGCTCTGACGACTGCAAGGTGAAGTCGGCAGATCCGTTTGATCTCACGGCGTTTGACATCTATGCCCAGTTGAACGGTTCTGATTCGCTGGGGAATACGACGTGGGCTTTGCGTACGTTGTACAGTTCCGATGAATACAAGATAAGTCAGGATACCTCGACGACTTACGGCAGTATCAATTCCATTGATATTATCGAAGGGAGCCAAAGCTATTTGGTGATTGGTGGCGAATATGCATCGAAGTTCGGGGCGAGTTTCCATGCAGGTCTTGTCCGCGAGAGCTTGAGCGATACGATTCGCGACACGACGGGATTTCGCACGGGTAAGCTTTCCGATGAAACTGCAAGGACGTTTATTGACGGTTACAAGCAGACGCACACGACGCTGAGTGCCGGTGCCGACAAGAACTTCAATGCGGATATTTTTGGAGCCGGCTTGCGTGGAGCGATTCTTTACGAACATCATATCGTAGAACGCAGTTATCCGATTCCCGGCGGTAAAGAAAGCAGTGATTACCAGACGGGTGTTTTGTCGGGTGCCGCGACACTTGACTGGAAGAACGAATTCTCGGAGCACATGGTTTCTGTGGGGGCTGTTGCCGACGCTGCTGGTCACAATGCTCGTCCTACGGTTTCGTTCGACATGGAACGTAATTTGTCCAAGACGGATTCCGCATACTGGAGGCTCTTTACGAATGCCGCCTACCGTGCGGACTGGAAGCATTTCTTCGATGATGGCGACTTGACGGGGCGCTTGGAAACTGGTGCATCGTTGAAAGTGGGGGTGGGCTACCGTTCCAAGTACCTTGCGGCTCAAGTGGCTGGTTTTGGACGTTATTACGCTGATCCGCTTTTGCCACTACCGAAAGCCTTCGCTCAATACAATGACGTGACTCCGGTGGATTACGCTTGGGTGACAGGTGCGACGGGGTCTTTGGAATGGAAAACTTCGCATCATTTCTCCTTGGCGATGAATGCAAGTTCTGTTTATGGTGAGTATGAACTGGATGGCGGAAAGTCCTTGCCGTGGGAAGCGAACTCCCGCCTGGATATCGTGACGCACCTCCGTTATTATCCGCGAAAGGATTCGATTGTGTCGGTCATCTTGACGCACCATGCCGCATGGCACAGGCCGCTGTACTACTATGCGATTAAGCCTGCGTCGGATGGCAAAAGCGGAACTCGCCGCCTCAGGGATTACAATGAATTTACGGATTTGTACAGAACGGACTTGCGCGTGAATTTGGATTTGACGAAGTCGAAGTTCTTCTTTAGGCACGCCAGATTCTATCTGGAACTCGACAACATCTTCTCGAAACTCGATGTGGGCGCTCTCAAGTTCCTCGGTTCCGAAAATGGCCGCGAACGTTCTTGGGTCGCTCGTGATAACGACAAGAATACGAACAACGGATATGACCTGGTGCCGTTTATCGCAAAAGGCATGGGACTCTACTTCCAGTTCGGCGTCGAAGTTCAGTTGGGAATTTAATTAGACGAAAGACGATAGACGATAGACGAAAGGAAAATGTCATTGCGTGGCTTTGGCTCTTTCAGGTCGCTACGCTTTGAGCAAACCTCATAGCCCCTAGCCCATACCTCATAGCTGCTTTTTATGAATCGTTTTTTCTTGTCTATTCTCGTCTTTGCTGCTTTAGCTTACTCCCATAAGACGGACTCGCTCTTTGTGCCGCCGAAGCCCGAGAAGCCTTTGCGTTATTGTTCTTCTGCGGAAAAGTGGATTGAATACGCGACCAACGATTCCAAGCTTGTCGAAATAACGGATATGGAAGGCATTCGCATGGACTTGCGTTATGCGACATTCAATAACGTAACGGGCCATGATATGTACTGCGGCATCCAGCGTGCGTTTATCCATAAAGACGGCTTGCCCAAGCTGAAACGGGCGCTTTCGATAATTGCGAAAGAGCTGCCCGGTTATTCGCTTGTGATTTTTGATGCTGCACGCCCGATGTATGCTCAGGCGGTTCTCAAGCAATCTGTTGCTGGGACACCTTACAGCCACTTTGTTTCGTCAGGCAAGACTGGCGGACTCCACAATTACGGCTTGGCTCTTGATTTAGGGCTTGCTGACAGCACGGGCAATTTGCTGGACATGGGGGCTGATTTTGATTCTTTTGAACGTTGTGCAGGAATCGTGGGCGAGGCGGATGCTTTAAAATCCGGTCGCCTCACGCAACAACAAGTCGATAACCGCAACTTGCTTCGCAAAATCATGAAACGTGCCGGCTGGGTAATGCTCCCTAGCGAATGGTGGCATTTTAATGCATTCACGCGCGCCTATACTAAGGAACACTACCCGCTGTTCCCGATGTAGAAGCAGAAAAATTATATAGATTATCTGAAACAAAACTATCTGGTAGAGGTTAGGTTATGCTAAAAGCGAAACATGGATTTTCTTTTATTGTTGCGGCTGTTTCCGTTCTGCTGCTTGTCGCCTGCGGAGACGACGATAGCGTCACACCGCAGTCGAGCAGTTCAGAAAAAGCAGAATCATCTTCTAGCAAGGTCACTGAGCCTGCCGAAGTGACGACCGGAACTATGACAGATTCCCGCGACGGCCAGACGTACAAGACGGTGACCATCGGCTCACAGACCTGGATGGCGGAGAACCTCAATTATGAAACTGCGAACAGCTATTGTTATAATGACAATGCAAGCTACTGCTCCAAGTACGGCCGCCTTTATACATGGGCTGCTGCGATGGACAGCGTGGGCACGTGGAGCAAGAACGGCAAGGGCTGTGGTTATGGCACAACCTGTTCTCCGACTTATCCTGTGCGTGGAATATGCCCAGAGGGCTGGCACCTGCCAACAGAAGCGGAATTCGAAACTTTGTTCACGGCAGTCGGCGGTAAATCAACCGCAGGCAAGGTGCTCAAGTCCACGACTGGCTGGACGACGTATAGCGGCATCACCAACGAGGATGCCTTCGCCTTCTCTGCGCTCCCTGCCGGCTACAGGAACCTCAACGGGTATTACTTCGACGAGGGCAGCTACGCGTACTTCTGGTGTTCTACAGAGGGCAATACCGACTACGCGCACAACGTGAACTTGTACTATGGCAACGGCGGTGCGTACCTGGGCAGCTACAGCAAGGGCTACGGGTTTTCAGTTCGTTGCCTCAAGGACTAGTAGTGAGGCGAGTGCAGCGCAGAAATGTTTGCATTTCTGCATTGCCGAGCCGTTTCCCGTTTGGGACCATTTTTACGGCAATGTCTTGAAGCTGGCACGCTTGAGGCGGTCGTTCAGGGCGATGCCGATTCCCTTGTTGGGTATAGGGTCTACGAGAATCAGGTCGTATTCGGATTTGTCAAGGTCGTGCATGAATGCGTAAAGCTTGGATGTTGCTTCGACCATGTCGCCTGTAGCTGACAAGTTTACTGTAGCAGGAATTGGGCCTGTTTGAGTGCCAAATGCAATGCGGACTGTATGCTCTGGGAGCGTATAGCCTGCTGGGACTTCGCCGTAGTAAAGCGGGACTTGCGGGCGGTAATGCGTGTCGCATTGTCCGGGTGCAAGCATTGGCTGGCCTGGTTTTGACGTGGATTCTTTAATGGCGACATCACCTAGAACTTTCGCAAACATCTCTGGCGTGATGGCGCCTGGGCGGAGGACTGTCGGCTTTTCACCTGCAAGCGAGATGATGGAACTTTCTACGCCTACAGAACAGGGACCGCCATCGACAATGCCTGCGATGCGGTCGGCGAGCTGTGCTGCTACGTGTTCTGCCGTTGTCGGGCTTACATGCTTAAAGAGATTTGCGCTCGGGGCGGCAAGCGGGAGCCCTGATTCCCTGATAATCGCCTGTGCAATCGGATGGCTCGGGAAGCGCACGGCCACGGAGGGGAGGGCGCTTGTGCAAAGGTCGGGGATGCAATCCTTCTTGGGAAGGATGATGGTCATCGGCCCCGGCCAATAGGCTTCGGCGAGCTTGTAGGCGCTATCAGGGATGTCCTTAGCGATGTCGGTGAGCTGTGCAATGTCTGCGATATGGACAATCAGCGGGTCGAACGTCGGGCGTTCTTTGGCTGCGAAAATCTTGGCGAGAGCTTTGGGCTCGAATGCGTTACCGGCGAGCCCGTAAACCGTTTCTGTCGGGATGGCGACGACTTCGCCTTCTTTGAGGAGGCGGGCGGCTTCGCTTACACTTGTCCACGGAGGAAATTTCATTTTGTGCTACCTACGGCACCAAAGATAGAAAAAAGCGATTCCCGGTCGGTGTGGAGAATGACGAATTGGGTTGGCGACGACATAAAAAGATGACCCTGGATAAAAAAAAGAAGACCCCGGAATAAATCCGGGGTGACAATGTAAAGCTGTGGATCCTATCGGCATTTCGTGCCTCCAGGATGACACTATGTAAAAGTGGCTTTTGTTAAGAAAAAAATCCTAACGACTAACCACTATTTACTGGTTACTTCTATTATGCTTCTGTTGCTGCAGCTGGAGCGGGTGCTACCGGGGCAGTTTCAACTGCTACAGGTGCTTCTTCCTTCTTCTCGTCCTTACGTCCGAATGCAAACACCTGATCGCAAGCCGTGTTGAAGCGCTTCCAGATCTTTTCGGAGTGTTCGCGAGGAACGGCTCCGACTTCCTTCCACAAGCGGCGGAAATGCTTGACCTTGTTCATCGAGGCGACTACCGTTTGGTCGTTCAAGTCGGTGAGCAAGTCTTCGGCCTGTTCGCAGAGGAGAATCTTCTTCTGCAAGTTGTTCTGGCGAGCCTGTTCCTGAATGTCGAGCTGGTCGCGGCGGCGTGTGAAAAAGTCGTCGCAAGCGTCGCGGAATGCCTTCTGCAATTCTGCATCGTCATTACCGCAAGAACCGAGCGAACCCCATTCCTTTTGGATTTCGCGGACGGCATCGGCAAGCTGGTTGGAGCCTGCGCTTTCTGCAAATTGGCGAACCTTTTCAATGGAATCTTGCTTCTTCTTCTTGATTTCTGCAATCTTCGCCTGGAGTTCCGGGTCGGATTCAGCCATCTTGGCGACAATCTTATTGACAATCGCGTTGTAGCGATCATTGATTCCTTCGACGGATTCTTTCGGGACCATGCCTACATTCTTCCATTCTTCGTCGATAGTCTTGTATGCTTCGATGATTTCTGGAGTGATGTTGTCCAAGTCAAATGCTTCAAGCTTTTCGCAGATAGCCTGTTTCTGTTCCAAGTTCTTCTGCTTGGCGGCATCCATTTCTTCAAAGTGGTTGCGCTTCTTTTCGAAGAAGGAATCGCAAGCGGTGCGGAAGCGTGTCCAGATTTCGTCGGACTTGCTCTTCGGAACGGGACCGGTTGCCTTCCATGCGTCTTGCAACTGCTTGAGCTTGGTGGATGTGGCGTTCCAGTCGGTCGAGTCCTTGAGTGCTTCGGCTTCGATGCAGAGGGCTACTTTCTTCTCGTAGTTTGCTTCGCGGCTATCGTCTTCACGCTTCACGTTTTCTTTATGCTGAGCATAGAAGGCGTTCACGGCATCCTTGAAACGCTTGTTCAAAGCTGCAAAAGCTTCCTTCGGGACCATGCCGATGTTCTTCCAGTTTTCCTGGATTTCCTGCACGGCCTTGAACTTGTCCTTCCAGAAAATTTCGGCATTGGCGACGAGGTCTTCGACCTTCTGGCAGAGGCCTTCCTTTTCGGTCAAGTTCTTTTGACGTTCGGCGTTCTGTTCTTCGATGAACGGTGCGCAGTTTTCCTTGATCTTATCGACAAGAGCTTGGAAACGGTCCCTGTAGTCTTGGAATTTCGCCGCAGAAATAGGGCCGATTTCACGCCACTTGCCACAGAGTTCGCGGAACTTCGTAAGAACGGCCTGGCTCGGCGTTTCCTTGGAGAGCGCGTCCATTTCTTCGATAATCGTGTCGCGGTCTTTTTCGTTGTGCCAATTTTCCCACTGCTGCATTTCTTGGAAGCGGGAGGTGGCAATCTTGTATTCCTGCCAAAGATCGTGATACTTGAACTTCTGTTCGCCGACGATTTCCTTCCATTCTTGATAAGTGTCGCGGAGAATCTTGTGAATTTCGCGGAATTCCTGGTTCTCGTCGATGTTCTGGATGCGTTCAATGAGGACGCGGAGCTTCTTCGAATTTTCTTCGACAATCTGCTGAGTCTTTTCGTTAAACGCAGAGATGAGCTCGTTCAACTTGGTACGCAGTGCGTTGTAAGACTGAAGGATCGGATCGTCGCCTTCGAGAAGTGGCATCTTTTCCCATTCGCGGACGATTGCGTGCAAATGCTTGCCTGTATTTTCGTCGATTTCCGTGTCGGAGAGCGCTTGCAAACGTTCGAGAAGGCTCTTGCGGATTGCAAGTTCTTCTTCGTTGGCATTTTCGGATTCCGGAGTCGGAATTTCAATCTTCTTGGCTTCTTGCGTCTTGAAGTAAGCGTTGTTGAAACGCTTGGTCGAGGCGGCATCCATGATGGCCTTGTTGGCGGTCCATTCTTCGACGATGGCGTTCACGCGTTCGGCATTTTCTTCGGTGGTGTTCGCTTCGAGCATGGATTCAAGTTCGGCGAGCGTTTCCGTCAAATGCTGGATCTTGGCCTGCTTTTCGGCTGCTGCATTTTCGGCTGCAATCTTTTCGGCATTTGCTTCGTCGTAGAACTTATTGAAGCTGGCGTAAATCTCGTTGAGTGTTTCGGCACTGTCGCCCATGCCGAGTGCTTGAGCTTCTTTCATCAAGTCGTCAAATTGCGGCTTGGTGGCAAAAGCGTCCTTTTGTGCGGCGAGGAAGTGTGCTTGCTTGATCAACGCTTCGCGCTTGCTTTGCAAGAGTTCTGCGGCCTTCTTGCCGTTGTCTTCTGCTTCACGCTTTGCACGAACTTTATCCGAAATTTTCTTGCGGACGGAACTGTGTTTGGAATTCTTGATGAGGTCCGCTTGCAGGGATTCAGAGACAACGCGGTCTGCCGCTGCCAGTGCGATTTCTTCACTCACGTCACGGGAGGCGATTTGGGCAAGGAGAGACTGCTTGTTACACAGATTGACCAATTCGTGCTTGAGAGTTAAGTTGTCCGTAGCCTTGAGGACATCTTCGGCGTAACGGGTATCCTTGACTGCATTTATATATTCACGAACTTCATCGTTCAAGCTCGCTTCGTTAAATGCTTTTAGCTTTTTGACGATTTCTTCGAATGCTTTGGTTTCTGCCAAACGGCGAACACCGGAATCACTATCGTTCTTAGAAATTTCTTGAAGTGTTTTAATAATTGCAAGTTTCTTGATTGCAGCCATTCTCACTTCAACATTATCATCGGAAAGGGCGACTCGTTCGACAATATCTTGACTACTGAGTTCTTCCAAGTCGGCAATCGCTTCGATGCGCTTTGCAGGGTTGGAATGTTGCCATTTCGGTTTAAATGCGTCAAAAATGCTCATAATATCTCCAAAGGGTAGGCGGGGCTTTACAGCTCCGTATAGCATAATCTAACTAAAAAAATGTTATGGTAAGAAAAAATTGTACAATTTTACGCCTATTTGCATACAATAACTATCTTTGCCCCCGTGGCAAAGAGAATCCCCAAGACTTCTGCTCCAGAAATGGTCAAGGAACGCTGTAATTCGGCGCTTGTTTCGCTTTTTTGCGAAGTCTATATTCCGCTTGCGCCTTCGGTCTTTACTTACGGGGTGCCTGAAAACGCAAATATTGTTCGTGGAAGTGTTGTCTGGGTGCAGCTTGCCCGCCGTAAACCGATGCTTGCTTTGGTGAGCCGTGTGCATAGTGAAAAGCCGGCGTTTGATGTGCGTTATGCGTGCCCGCACGAGTCGGGGTATGTATTTTCTGAACGTTATATGGAATCGCTGGAATGGGTGGCTAAGTATTATGTAAGTACACCCATGCGTGCTTTGAACGTATTTTGGCCTGCTGATTTTGACAAGTACCTCGATGCGTTGTTTGCCGAAAAAAAAGCTGAACCTCGGGGCGAGGCTCTCTCTAATGAACCTGAAATGGCGGTTTGTTCGGACTTGCCCCCCTTGACAGACGAACAAAGGACGGCTCTTGATAGTCTTGTAGGGGATTTGGACCGGACGGGTTTTCGCGGAACGCTCCTGCATGGAGTGACCGGCAGTGGCAAGACGAGAGTTTATCAGGAATTGGTACGTGAGGCTTTGATGCGGAAAAAACGCGTGCTGATTTTGGTGCCTGAAATCGGGCTTACTCCGCAGACGGCGGCTCGGTTTGCAGATTACTTAAAAATTCCCGTGGTCGTGCTGCATTCGGCTTTGTCGGCCCCGAAAAAACGCGAAGGCTATTTGGCTGTGCTGGATGGTTCTGCAAATGTGGTTTTGGGGACTCGTAGCGCAATACTTTCGCCGTTTGAATTTGACGTTGTTATTTTGGACGAAGAGCATGATTCCTCATTCAAGCAACAGGACCCGGCTCCGCGTTACCACACGCGTGACTTGGCGTTTCACTTGGCCCAAAAGCATGGGGCGCTTGTCGTGCTCGGCTCTGCGACTCCTTGCCTTGAAACGTACCGCAATGCGAAAGCCGGGAACCTTAAGCTTTTGACGCTCAAGAATCGAGCGACGGCGGCACCGCTCCCGGATGTGACCGTTGTCGATATGGGGAAGGTGCGGCAGCAAAAGGGCGTGCTTATGTCGCCTGCTTTGCGTGAAGCTCTTTCGGATTGTATTGCGGGCGGCGACCAAGCGATTATTCTGATGAACCGCCGCGGTTATTCAAAAATTAGAGTTTGTTCTAAATGCGGCGAGACGCTTTATTGCAAACATTGCCACATTCCGCTGGTGTATCATAAACAGTATCATGCGTTGCTGTGTCATTATTGCGCAACGCTGTATCCTGTTGATACGCCGTGCCCGTCATGCGGTGCGGATACGTATGAGTTTGTCGGTGGCGCCATTGAAAAACTCGAAGAAGAAATTCAAGAGTGGATTGCCGATGCCAAGGTGATTCGCATGGACCGCGATACGACGCAGAATGTAGGTTCCGTTGAAAAAATCTTGACAGCGTTTAGGAATCGTGAATACAATATTTTGCTTGGAACGCAGATGGTCGCGAAAGGTCACGATTTCCCGGGCGTCAAGCTGGTCGGGATTGTCGGTGCGGATTCAGGGCTCGGTGTTCCCGATTTCCGTTCGACGGAAAAATTGTTTCAATTGTTGAGCCAGACTGCAGGCCGTGCGGGGCGCGCTGGGGGAGGCGGTCGCGTGTTCATCCAGACGCTCAATCCGGCAGAACCTGTGATGCAGTATGCTATTCGCCATGACTTTGATGGATTTGCCGACTTGGAATCTTCAAATAGGCAAATGGCGTTTTATCCGCCGTTCTGCAAGCTTGTCGAAATCAGTTGCGGTTCGCGTGATGAAGATTTGCTCCGCGATACGGTAAACCGCCTTGAAAATATTTTGCGGAAAGAATCTTCGTTGACGGTCCTTGGACCAGTCGATGCTTTTGTCCCGAAAGTGCAGAATGTTTATTGGGCCAAACTTTACGTCAAAACTCAAAATCTTTCGGCTGTGCGTAAAGTCCTCGCCCCTATTCTGAATAGCGCTAAACCGTGGGTCGCCGGTGTCGAAATCAAAGTTGAATTTGAATAAGGGAAACTTCTAGATATTGGTTGAAAATAATCATGAGCTTCTGATGATCCTCACAAGGCTCTTGGAGTACTCATCTTTTTTTCACACGGCGTTACATACTAAAATGACGAGAGCGGCGATTTAGTATGTAATTTACGTACAAAAGAATAACATTTTTTGTGTTTTTGAAGCTTTGGAGACTGCAAAACGGTCCGCAATCCCCCAATAAGACATTTATTTCGTCCTATTCAGTCCAATTTTTACATACTAACACCTATGTTTTTTTATTTTAGTATGTAACGGGTGCTTTTGTCCGCCCTAACGAGTGCTTTTATGACTCCGTTAGAGTATATTTGTATGCAAGTTAAACAAGCTGACCGGTTGCGTTAGCGACAATAGCGACAATAATCCGCCCAAGAGGTAGAGCAATAAGGCTTAATGCTGTCGGGTAGTGATTCTAAATCGATTCCGGTATCAATGAGGATTATTTTTTTAAGCTTCGTGAGCTTGCTTAAATCCGGAAGGCTGGTAATGTGTTTAAGGTTCTGTAGTCTTATTATCTCAAGGCTTGTCATATCTTTAATGAACGAAATGTCGTCTAGCTTATTTATTCGCCAAAGTTCAATCTCACGAAGATTCTTGAGTTTTGCCAATTCATGCAAGTCGTTATTTGAATTCCAAAGAAGTGCCAGTTGTTCCAGATTCATCTTCTGAAGAAACGAGAAGTCGGTAATTTTAATTCCTCTTAATGATAGTTCCTTGAGCTTAGGAAGTTGACTCAACAATTCAAGATTCTTTTTCGCTTTCTTGCCTAGCCACAAACTTTTCAGGTTTACATATTTCAGAAGCCATGCGCAGTCAAATACGATTCCCGGTCCCATCGTATCAGCTGTAATGAGCAAATCTTCCAAATCGTCTGAAAGATATTTGATGAATTCGTAGTTTCTCAAATCAAAACAATTGATATAAAATTGTTTTAATCGCAATCGGGCCAGCACATCAAAATTAATCTTTTGTTGATCTTTTTTGAAATCGATGCAGTCGATACAAAGATTTTTCAGATGAGGCATTTTCAAAAGGAACGAAATATCTACTTTATCTTCATCATAAAAACCAAAAAGCCTGAAAGTGATGTCTGGTCGTAAAGAAAGAATCTCGTCTATTTTCTGGTAAGCTTCGTCTGGCAAGGGCTTTGATATCTGAATACGTTCAATTTTCTTGTTGTCAACGATTGCACGGATTACCTGGTCATCAATGTCCTTATACCCGAGCAACTCGAAACAACCGTCAGTCCGTGTCTCGTGCGTTACATGAACCAAGTTTGTATGATTTATATAAGCTCCCATTATAGTTTTCCTT
>Ga0129307_1001683_pt1 | contig 21760 bp, 18 predicted proteins | sample P1105metagenome_FD_94437 | JGI IMG/M metagenome (GOLD analysis project Ga0129307, IMG submission 94437) | Capybara group fecal microbial communities from Wisconsin, USA - P1105 metagenome | ecosystem: Host-associated > Mammals > Digestive system > Large intestine > Fecal | place: USA: Wisconsin... | reverse complement strand
TCTCCACAATGCTACGTTTTTCTTCTGCGCTGTAACTGAGTTTTGTAGACAAAAAGATGCCCTCCTAAAAGCAACTCACGAATTTGTTTTTTTCGTGTGTCTACTTTTAGGAGAGCATATCAGGATGCAATGTGCGCTTTCTGCTCGTTTTGTATGCGGTGCGGTTTTTGTTTAGGCCAGGGCTTTTTCGATCACTTCGCTGATCTGGTCCATGTCGGTCTCGACGCTGCTGAGGAGTTCGGCGACGGCGAGGCGCTTTTCGCTCACGTACTGCTCGTCTTTGATCGACAGCAGGTTGATCCGCACGTTGTAGGCGGCGCTCATCGCGGCGGCTCGCGCGAACTGGCCGGCGGAGGCGGCGTCGGTGACGGCGTTGGTGTTGCCCATGCGGATGGCTTCCAGCGCCAGAGAGGCGGCCTTGGCGCACAGGTTCAGCGTGCACAGCGGCGCTTCGACGGTGCCTTTGGCGGCCTGCTGCATGGCGGCTTTGCGCGCGGCCTTTTCTTCGTCGGTGTTCTTGGGCAGCTTCATGGCGGCCATGAAGGCGTTGAAGGCGTCGGTGTCGCGGTCGATCAGTTCGAGCAGTTCGGCGGCGACCTTCTTGGCCTCGTCCTTGACGCGGGTCATCTCGTCCTGGACGGCGGCATACTTTTCACGGCCGACGGTGAGTTCGCCGACCATCGAAGCCAGTCCTGCGGCCAGCGCGCCGCCGAGGGCAGCGATGGAGCCGCCGCCGGGAGCGGGGGACGATGACGCCAGTTCGGCGACAAAGTCCGGCAGTGTCATGGTGTGGAGGGCCATGATGGGGCTCCTACTGCTTGCTCATCAGGTCGAGGAGTTTGAGCTCCAGCACCTGATCGTTGTGGAAGTCGTCGACCTGGAGGTAGTAGGCGGCGCTGTCGAGCATGGCGCCGGCGGGGATCATGCCGTACACTTCGGTGCCGTTGACGGTGACGCCCCAGCGGGCGGCTTCCATGCGGATGAACTCGAGCACGCGGTACATGGCGGTCTTTTCGTAATCGACGAGGTTCATCGACACCTGGACGAGCTTTTTCTCGGGCAGGTCGACGCCCATGCCCTTGACGGTGGTGAAGCCGCCGCCGGAGGCGCGGACGCGCTTGGCGATGATCTTGGCGATCTCGACGTTGGTGGTGTTGAGGTTGACGTTGAAGGCGACGAGGAACTTGCGGGCGCCGATGGCGGTGCCGCCGGCGGTGGGGTGCAGCTGGTTGTCGCCCACGTCGGCCGCGCGCGACGGATCGGTCTTGACGAGGTCTTTCAGCGCCTCGTACTGGCCCTTGCGCACCTGCTCAAGGCGCGTGCGGTCGGGGCGGACGGCGCTGGCTTCGTAGTAGAAGACGGGGATCTTCAGCTCGTCCCAGTAGCGGTGGGCGAACTTGTGCGACAGCTCGACGCACTCGTCCATGGTGATGCCGGAGATGGGGGTGAAGGGGATGACGTCGATGGCGCCCATGCGGGGATGCGCGCCTTTGTGGGTGTTCAGGTCGATGTTGGCAACGGCGACTTTGCCCGCTTCGATGAGGGCATCGCAGATCACTTCAGGCTCGCCGCAGAGGGAGACGACGAGGCGGTTGTGGTCTTCGTCGGCGCGGTAGTCAAACAGATAGCAGCCTTTGCGGTTCTTGAACGGGGCGACGATCGCCTCGATCACGTCCTTGCGGCGGCCTTCGCTGAAATTCGGTACGCATTCGATCAATGCCATGGGAAAAACCTCCTGAAAAATGTGTGATATCGCCCCGCTCAGTGCGGGCGTTAGTGCTTGGGTAACGTTTTACTTCAAAACCTTACGCGAAGACGCGAAGTCACAAAGAAGAGCTTTGCGTGAAGAGCCTGACGCGCAGCGTGGCTCATTTCCCTGCGCGCGGAAGGATATTCCGCGCGCAGCACTCATATAAAATCCCTTCGTGTCGGACTTGAATTTATAGCGAATTAATTACCGGCGGTCATGGCGGCGACTTCGGCGCGCAGGGGGGCTTCGATGTCGGTCTCGATGTCAAGGCCGAGCAGGCGGCCGTCTTTGACGGTCTGTGTGCCGCCGACGTAGACGCTTTCGACTTTGCCGCCGCGGATGACGCGCAGGTCGGCCCAGGCGCCGGGGGCAAGCACCCCGATGTTCGCGCCGCGGAAGTCGAACGGCTGGCGGCCGAAGCCGTCGATGATCTGAGGATCGATGCTGGGACACTGCTTCTTGATGAAGGCCTTTTCGTTTTCCACGTTCAGGTCGTCGTTGCTGGCCTCGCCGTCGGTGCCGCACCACAGCGGCACGCCTGCGGCGACCAGCGCGGCCACGTCGGGGAAGCCTGTCTTGACGCGGGCGTTCATGCGGGCGTCGAAGACGACGCGCATCTTGTTTTTGGCGATGATGGCGCGCTCTTCGTCGTCGAGCCAGCAGCAGTCGGAGAGGATGACGTGCTCAAGGGAGGGCACGCGGCCTTCGTCGAGCAGACGCTGGAGGTAAACGACGGGGCGGCAGCCGTGCTCATTCAGGCTCAGCTCCACATCGCCCTGATCCTCGGACAGGTGCAGCTGCACGGGGCGCTTCAGCTCCCAGCCCAGTTTGATGCCGTGCTCGATGCAGGCGGCCGTGGAGGCGTGGAAGCTGTGCAGCGCCGGGCAGATCATCACGGTTGCGTCCTCTTCGCTCATCAGCTCGCGAAGGTTCTTTTCGGCTTCGGGGATGGTCTCGTAGTAGCTGCGCTGTGAGGCTTTCTTGCCTTCATAGGCATTGTCGTTGATGATGTCGTAGTTCATGCGGCCGAAGATCAGGCGGATGCCCACATCGCGCGCGGCGGCGATGACTTCGCGGTCAAGCTCGTTGCCGCGGTTGCCGTGCAGATAATAGCTGACCATGACGCTGGTCGTGCCGTACATCATCATGCGGGCGAAGGCCCGGCGGCAGGCCAGACGCACGCGCCTGGCGTTCATCGCCACGGAGTATTTGTAGATGGTGTTGCGGCACCAGGTGCCCAGATCCCACGCGGGATCGACGATGTCGGTGTACACTGACTGTTCCGGGTGCGAATGCGCGTTGAACAGGCCCGCGGAAATCACGGCGTCGCGCTCGGGATCGAAGGGAGCGCGCGGCGGCAGCGGTTCGGACCTGACGATCTGTCCGGCCTCGTTCCACGCGATCATCCTGTAGAAGACTGAGCGTCCGTCGTCCACCCAGCCGGTAAGTGCCGATTCAGACATGACGTTTCACTCCTTTGTGAGCGGCCGAAAGCGGCCATGCTGGAATGACCTTATTAAAACATTTTATAACGAACTCCGCAACCCTCGCGCGGAGTTTTTTTCGCGCGATTTCAGCCGACAGCCGCTTACACAATGAAAATGTATGATTTTTATGACAGAAAGGAAACGGCGCAAATAAAACAAAATCCGGGATATGAGCGAATTTTATCGGCACGGGGCGCGATTTTTCCTCAAAATGAATTAACTAAAGCCAACTGTACACGTTTGTGCAAAACTAAAGAAGAAGGCAGCGTTCAGTAAAGTACAAAAAGATACTTGAAATTTATCATTCATCGTGTAAAATATATTTATGCTTTACCAATCCAATCAGGCTCGGCCTGAGAAAAACAGGAGTGATCGGTATGTCATGGAGTTTTGCTGAAAACGTGCTGCATCTCGAGTTCGACGCGCTGTGGACCACCGCTGTCGCGCTGCTGCTGCTGATCCTTGGCTACGGTCTGCGCCGCAAGCTGCGCTTCTTTGAGACGTTCTGCATCCCTGCGCCCGTCATCGGCGGTCTGATCATGGCCATCGTGGCCCTGATCCTGCACCACAACGGCGGCGCGACGATCAAGTTCACCACCGCGCTTCAGTCGCCGATGATGCTGGCCTTCTTCACCACGGTCGGTATCGGCGGCAGCCTTGCGCTTATCGCCAAGGGCGGCAAGGCTCTGGTCGTTTACTTGGTCTTCTGCTGGCTGCTCGCTGTGATCCAGAACGGCGTCGGCGCCGGTCTGGCCAAGGTGTTCGGCATTCACCCCGTGTTCGGCGTCATGGCCGGAGCCGTTTCGCTTGAAGGCGGTCACGGCGCGGCCGCGGCATTCGGCAGCTCCACCGAAGCGCTCGGCATCGTCGGTGCGAAGGCCGTCGCCATCGCTTCCGCCACGTTCGGCCTGATCATGGGCGGCCTGCTCGGCGGTCCTGTCTGCCGCATGCTGATCGAGAAGAATCACGTTGACATCTCCGCCAGCGACGAAGCTATCTATCAGAAGAGCGCTTCCGAGGTCATGGGCGAAGGCGGCACCGATGCGGTCGATTCGGCCGGCTTCATGAAGATGCTGTGCCTTGTGCTGTCCTTCATGGCGATCGGCGCTGTGGTGTCCAAGCACGTCAACGCCATGTTCCCCAAGTCGTGGAACTTCTCGCTGCCCGGCTACGTCATGGCGATGTTCGTGGCGGTCATCTTCCGCAACATCAATGACGCCACTCATATGGTGAAGATCCGTACCAAGTGCCTTGACATCATCAGCGACGTGTCGCTTGGCGTGTTCCTGACGATGGCGATGATGAGCATGCGCATCTGGGATCTGTACGACCTCGCTCTGCCTCTGCTCGGCATCCTGGCCATCCAGACGGCGCTCATCGCTTTCCTGGCGATCTTCATCCTCTTCCCGCTGCTGGGCAAGAACTACGACGCGGCTGTCATGTGCGCCGGCTTCATGGGCCACGGACTGGGCGCCACGCCCAACGCTGTCGCCAACATGGGCGCTGTCTGCGAACGCTACGGCGTGCTCTCGCACAAGGCCTTCCTCATCGTGCCGCTCTGCGGCGCCGTGCTGATCGACCTTGTCGGCCTGCCCAACATCGCCTGGTTCATCAGCTTCCTGACCGCCAAATAAGGTGTTTGTGCAATAAAAAAGCGGCTCCCCGTATTGGGGAGCCGCTTTTATCATGCTTTAACGCGATGTCAGGCGTTTATCTAAAACGTTCCACAAAAGCCAGGCTGCAATGCCTGAAAGCACGTATTTCAAACCCAGCACGGGGATGTTGTACGCAAGGGAATATGCCCACGGGTTCATGCCCTTGGGGGCAAACTCCGAAAAGAACCACACGCCGGAGAGCGTGCTGCACAGGATATGCCCTCCGCATGCGAGCGTGAAACCCGCGATCTTCGGCCTCACCGCGACCAGCCCCGCGCATGCGAACGCCAGCGGATAGTCCAGCAGAGCCTGGATCGGGTGCAGAACGTAGCCGCCCAGCAGGATCAGCAGTACACCCAGGCTTGCGCCTGCGGCCGTGCCGGTTTTGACGCCTTGCCGGTACGCAAGGATCATCAGAGGGACAAGTTCCAGGCTGATCGAGCCGTCCTGCGGCAGCCGAAACAGGATGATCCGCGAAAGAACGGTCGCCAGGCCCATGCACAGCGCTGCTTCCACCATCACTGTCACTTTTGTATTGCGTGCCTTCATTTCTGCGTGCCTCCCGGAGAACAAGGTAAAGTTTCGCTGCGGAACAGCCGTTCCTGTGGCGTTTCTCTCAGCGCCGCTTTTTTGTATGTGTTATCGGTATTATATCAGAGTTTTCACCTGACGGGGCGCTTTTGCATCGTGTTATAATGAAGCAACAAATTCTTTCAGCGGGAGGTTGTATTCATGAAAAAGTTTATCTTTGCAGCATTGCTGACGGCTGTGCTCGCTTCCGCCGCCGGCGCTGCCGGCCTGAAGTCGCTTGTGTCCGCTTCGAAGACGGCGCAGAAGACCGATCAGATCATCCTCGTCGTCGATCACAATATGATGTTCTGGACGAAGGGCGAAAGCGGCGAGTGGAGCAAGGAGATGGACCGCAAATGCGGCTACGGCAAAAAAGGCATGATCGTCGCCGCTGCCAAGCGCGAAGGCGACGTGAAGACGCCTATCGGCGCGTTCCCCATCCTGCACGCCTTCGGCCGCAAGGCCAATCCCGGCACGCAGATGGCATGGAAAGCGGTCACTCCGAATTCGTACTGGGCCGACGATGTCAAGGTCCCTGCCACCTATAACACCTGGGTTGAAAGCGCAGCGAAGATCGGCGGCGAGCACCTGATCGACTATTATCAGTACGATTACGCCATGGCGGTGGGCTATAATGTGAATCCCCGCGTCACCGGCGCCGGCTCGGCGATCTTCGTTCACGTCAAGGCGACCGACCACTGGACCACGGGCGGCTGCATCAGCCTTGAAAAGGACGCGATGATCGAACTGCTGAAGCGCGCCAAGGACGGCGCCTGGATCATCATCGTCAAAAACGCCGCCGACGTGGCGAAGTTGTAAGACAAAGCGGGCTTTTACTTCAAAGCCAACACGAAGACACGAAGAAAAGATTATTTGGTATCCCAAAAAAGCGGACTTCGAGAAAACGTTTCCCGAAGTCCGCTTTTCTTATTAGCATTTGTTATTTCTTTGTGCTGGCTTTGAATTTGACCTTACTCGGGCTTCTTGACGACGAAATCGATCTTGCCGAAGCTGCCGAAGTCGGCCGTGTAATTGCCGGGATCGGCGGGCAGCATCGCGCCCATCGCGCCGGAGATGATGAACTGGCCGGGCTCGATGGTGTTGCCGTTGCGGACGATGATGTTGATCAGCTTGAGCAGCGTGCCCCACTGATCGCCGAGCGCGTCAGTGCCCTTGCCGGCGTTGAAGTCCTTGCCGTCGCGGGTGCACTTCATCTCGATGGCGTTCACGTCGACGCCCTCAGCCGGGATCTCCTTGCCGCAGATGACCTGATACGAACCGACGCTGGCGGCAGCCATGTCGAAGAAGCCGATGCCCTTGAGGCTGGCGAAGCCGACGAGCGGCACTTCGATGGCGGGGAACAGCGAGGTGACGGCGGCCTTCACCTGCTCGGGACTCTCAAGCGGCTTGTCGATTTTCTTTCCGAAGCGGTAGCCGATCTCCTGCTCGAGCTTGATGCCGGGGCGGTCGAGCACGATGGGCGCGCCTTCGGGCAGCAGGCCGGACTTAAACAGCGGGGCCACGGCGGGTTCGTTGGTGCTGAACACCTGCATCAGCTTCTCGCTGGTCATGCCGCCCTTGTAGCCGATGACGGAATCGCTCTTGAGGCGGTCGGCCAGATACGCGTTCTGCACTTTGTAGGCCAGCGCGGCGTCGTTGCTCTTCATCAGCTTGGAGAGCGCGGGCGTCTCGGTCTTGTCGGCCTCGGCCTTTTTCAGCAGAGCGACGGCTTCGTCGACGGTGACGGGCTTGGGCTCTTCAGCCTTGGGGGCTTCGGGCTTGACCTCAGGCTTGGGAGCCTCGGCAGGCTTTTCAGCAGGCTTCGCAGCCGGAGCGGGCGCGGGGGCCGGGGCCTTCACTTCCTGCTTCACGGCAGGCTGCTCGGGCTTGGCGAACGGGCCGATGCCCTTGTACCAGCAGAACGCGCCGGCAAGCACAACAACGATCACGAGCCACTTCAAAAACTTTTTCATGACAGATTCAACTCCTTTTTCAAATTGCGGCACAGAATTCGTGCCGTATTTAAATTTTACAACGTTATTGCGTTCTTGAAAAGTGGAGCATGGGAAAATAATGGGTCTCCTTCTGTTTTAACAGAAAGAGACCCGAGGACAAAAGGGTATATAAGTTTTACTGTCTACAGGAGAGGCGGTTTGCGGAAATGAGATTTCTGCTCAAACGCGTACGCGATGGCAATCAGTTCTTTCTCGCTCCACGGACGGCCGATGATCTCCATGCCGACGGGCACTCCGATAGGTGCGTTCTCATCAGGCGCAAAGCCGGCTGGCACGCAGATCGAAGGGAAACCGGTAGACGAACAGAGCACGCCGTTGCGCTGCTGCTGGTTGGCACCGCATTTGCACACCAGCTGCTGCTGATGCGGGTAGATCATTGCGTCAAGCTTCAGATCAGCCATGATCTTGAGGATGTGCGTGCGCACGCCGATCTTGTTGAACATCTTTTCCAGATAGCGCGGTGAACCGACTTCCAGCTTCATGGCGTCACGCATGTTGCTCTCGGAGAACGGATGGAACAGGCCTTTTTCGAGGATCTCGGCCATGCTGTGAACAGGCCAGTCGGCGGGCAGGTCGGCAAGATAGCCATCGAGGTCATGGCGGAAGTCATCGAGATGTACCGACACCTCGCTCGTCAGCCACGGCTGATCGATGTTGTCCTTGATCGGCACCAGCGTTGCACCGTTGTCGGTAAAAACTTTCATTGCCTGCTTCATCACTTCGTTGACAGGCGCGTTGATCGCTTCCTTGCCAAACAGGCTTTCCAACACGCCGATACGCTTGCCGGCCAGTGCATCGGCATTCAGACCATCAGCGTAGCTCTTTACCTCATGCCCGACGCCCCAGGCCGTTTCCGCGTCGTCGGGGTCGTAGCCGGCAATGACATCAAGGCATTTGGCAGCATCTTCCACCGTGCGGCAGATGGGGCCTGCCGTGTCCTGTGTCAACGAATAGGGCACGATGCCTGCACGCGAGACAAGGCCGATCGTCGGACGGATGCCTACCAGGCTGTTGGCAGACGCAGGCGAGCGTACCGAGTTGATCGTATCGGTGCCGAGTCCAATGATGCCGATATTGGCGGCGATCGTCGCGCCGGTGCCGCCGGACGAGCCGCCGGGCGTGCGCGTGGGATCGTACGGGTTGACCGACTGTCCCAGCACCGAGCTGATCGTCTCGCCCCAGATGGCGAACTCGTGCAGGTTGGTTTTAGCGAGGATGATCGCGCCGCTATCGCGCAGCTTCTTCGTGACGAAAGCGTCCTTCGGCGGCACCCAGCCTTTCAGCGCTACACTGCCGGCAGTGGTGGGCATATCGGTTGTGTTGAAGTTGTCCTTCAGCATCACGGGGATGCCGAACAGCGCGCCGTTCAGGGCATGATTTGCGGCGATGAAGGCATCGACTTTGTCGGCCTCTTCGAGCGCCTTCGGATTGACGCAGATGACGGAGTTCAGCCGCGGCTCAAGCGCCTTGAGCCGCTCCAGGTAGTGTTCGCACAGCTCGCGCGCTGTCAGCGTGCCGTCGAGATACGCGGCGTGAACGCGCGCCACCGTCAGTTCGGAAAAGTCGAAATTACTCATGATCGCAGCACCGCCTTAGAGCGGCAGAACGGCCGCGAGCACGAAGATGAATCCTGACAGCAGCATGATGGCCATACTGTAGCCCATGATGTGCTTGGCTTCCAGACCTGTGATGCCCAGCAGGGCGATTGCCCAGAACGGCTGCGCCATGTTTGTCCAGGTGTTGCCGTAGCCGACCATCAGGGCCGTCTTGATCAGGTCGGCGCCCATCAGGCGGGCCGATTCGATGGCGACAGGGCCCTGGACGGCCCACTGACCGCCGCCGGAAGGCACGAACATATTGACCAGCGACGACGACAGGAACGTCCACAGGTAGAACGTACCCTTGGTGCTGATGCTGGCAATGCCGTTGGCAAGGATCATGACCAAGCCTGAATATTTGACGATGCCCATGATGCCGGCATAGAGCGGGAACTGGAAAATAACGCCGGAAACGCCGCTGGCCGCATCCTTGACGGCGGCGACGTAGTTGGCGATATTGCCGTAGAGCAGGATACCCGTGAACAGGAAGATAGCGTTGAGCAGATTGAAGTCGAGTGCTGTCAATCCCTTCTTCGTGAACGCCCAGATAATGTAGGTGAAGCCCATGGCGACCAGAGCGAGCGCGATGATCGGGCTGTAATTGAGATAATCGCCAACAGTGGCGTTTTCAGGGCGCTTCTTGACCGTCAGATTTTCTTTTTCGATCGCGCGGATGGCGTTCTCATCGAGCGGTGTCAGCTCATTTTCATTCTTCGGCTGCAGCATGGCGGCGAACAGCGCGGGGAAGATGGCCAGTCCGATTGTGACGATGATGTTCATGCGGTTGAGCATGAAATCCGACATTGGCACAACGCCCATCAGGCTCTCCAGCGCATGACCGGGCGAGGCGATGAACAGTCCGATCGACGAACTGAACAGCCCCTGCCATGTCATCTGGCCCACATACGCGCCTGCGGCAAGCAGACCGTATTCGAACGGAACATTCTTGATGCGAAGATTGCGAGCAAGCTCCTTAGCGAGGATCGCACCGACGATCAGGCTGAGCCCCCAGTGCAGGAACGAAACGACGACGCTCACGAATGTGACCAGGAAAGCAGCGGAACGTCCGCTGTTGGGGATGCTGGCCAGACTGTCGATGCCACGCTTGACCAGCGGAGCGTTTGCGACGCACGAGCCGGTGATGACGATAAGAGCCATCTGCATCGAGAAGCCGAGCAGTTCCCAGAAGCCTTTGTACCAGTTCTGGATCATCTGCATCGGCCCTTGATCTGTCAGCGTGATGCCGAGGATAAAAGCGATGAACGTCAGAACGACGGCGAAGATGCTGGCATCGGGCATATACTTGAGCGACCAGCGCAACATTTTGTTGCCCATGCGGGTGATGAGCGAACCGGAACTTGGGGTATTGTTTGACATGAACTTTTCCTCCTTCAACAGATAATGATCGACACAAGACTTTTAACCTCAGAACGCATAATTATTGAGAACTGATTGCCTCCTTTCCTGTAAAAATAGAATAAAAAAAGAAAGCACAACGAGCCGTGCCCCGTAAGCGGAGAACGGACGGATGCTTTCTTACTGAAAAACGTGATTCGATTGAGCTGCTATACTTGTGATACTGTATTCAGTTGTGGTGAGGCAGTTGATGAGGCAGCCGAACAGAATTACTGACCGAGAATCTGGTAGCCGACGCCGATCGTCTTGTGCCCTGACAGCTCATGCATGGCAAGGTTGCCGTAGAAGCACAGGGCAAATTCCTCGCGCCGCCGCATGGCTGCGGCCTTGAACAAAAAGTTCTGTCCGATCGCGTCAGAAGCGCGCGTACTCTGCGTCACTTCAAGAACGCAGTGGCAGATAGGATGGATCTGCGAGCGCTTGCGCTCGATCAGCCCCGTATTGACGCAGAGATTGACGACGCTGCGAATAATGCCTGTCTGGCCGCTGATGCCGAATCCGGATATCGTTGTGGCTGCGGCGCGCAGACCAAGCTTCTGATACTGAGCGATCATGTCTTTTTCGTTCTCCTGTGTCGGCGTCATCGCCAGCAGGATCGCAAGGCGGCAGAGATCGATCTCGTCTGGAACCATGAAGTTTTCCCACGTCAATGCTGCGTCGCTCCTTTCTAAAAAAACAAGGCAAGCAAAAGCGAGCCGTCGAAACGGCTTGATTTTTACTTGCCTGCTGAGATACTACTCTTGTTCAAGATGAAACTATACTTGTTTACGAAACGATTATAGCAAGACTTTCGTAATGGTGCAAGAGGAAAACTGGCCGGTTTTTCAATCCCGTGCTCTGGTGTATAATCATCTGGCTGATGATGTGTGAAGGGAGGCGGGCTCGATGGAGAAATCGGAAAAGGATAAAGTGCTGAACGGGCTGGAACAGGATCTTGACATGTGGGACCGCTACTGCTTCATCTCGCATCACGGGGCGCTTATCGCGAACCTGGTCTGGGCGGGCATCGTGTTTCGTTCCTGCCTGGTCTCGGACGCGGAGATGTTCAAAAAAGCCGTGCTCGGACTGCTGGCGGCGTTCCGGCCGTGGGCGGCGTGGGTGTTCAAGGCGCTGGAGCTGAACGCGGGGTTCGAGATCGACCGCACGGCGCTGCTTGCTTCGGGCATCGCCTTCGGCCTGACGGTGATCGACCAGTTTTTCAGCCACAGCGCACAGCGGGCCTGGGAACGCCTTGAAGACGCAAGCGACGCGCTGGAGCGTGACAGGAACGATGCAAGGGAAGAATGACCGCGTTGTATATCGCGTAAAAGAACAGCCTTCGGCCCTTCTGCGGCCGGAGGCTGTTTTTCGTTCCTTTTGCTGTTTGCGCCCTTGCAAACGCGCGCCGGCTTGGATAAAATAAATTGTTGTTTTCTGTCGATTTTACGACCGGCTTTGCGCTGTGCCGAAGAGTTCTCTGAATAAAACGAGGTGGAAAAAGTTGAAGGTGAAAAGGTTCCTTCTCACGATCCTGCTGGTCCTGACGACGCTGACGCTCCCTGCGCATGCGGCGGAGGACAAGCCGTACGTCGTGCTGGCGCTTTCGGGCGGCGGCGTCAAGGGATACGCGCATATCGGCGTGCTCGAAGTGCTTGAACGCGAGGGCGTGGGCATCGCCGGCATCGTCGGCACGAGCATGGGCTCGATTGTCGGCAGTCTCTACGCCAGCGGCAAAACGGCCGCCGAGCTCGACTCGATCGTGCGCGACGTCAATCTTGCCGAGCTTGTTACGGCCACGGGCGGCAACTACTTCAACGTGTCGGAGAAGATGAACCGCGACGTCAGCATGATCCGTCCCGAGATGCACATGAACAATCAGAACAAGCTCGTCGGTCCGCTCGGTCTCGTTGCCGGAACGGCGGTACTGGAATATATCGCCCAGCTGCTTTCGCACGTCACTGTCACCGATTTTCGCCGGCTGCCCATCCCCTTCGCGGCCGTGGCAACCGACCTCGTCACCGGCGAAAAGGTGGTGCTGCGCCGCGGTTCGCTGGCCAGCGCCGTGCGCGCTTCGATGTCCATCCCCGGCGTGTTCGATCCGTGGGAGATCAACGGCCGTCTGCTTGTCGACGGCGGCATGGTCAGCAACATGCCTGTGGAGACGGCGCGGGAGCTGTTCCCCGGTTATCCTGTCATCGCGATCAACCTCACCAGCGAGCTGGAGCCGCGCGAAAACCTGGGCAGCATGATCGACGTGGTCAGCCAGTCGATCACCATCCTGACGATGCAGAATGTGCGCCGTGAGGCGGCTCTGGCCGATCTGCTCATCAGTCCCGGCGTGAGAGAGTATCCGATGCTGGGCACCAACCCGGCTGGCGAGATCATCGATCAGGGCCGTATCGCGGCTGAAAAAATGCTGCCGCAGCTGCGCAAGCTGCTGGAGACGGCCCCGCGGCGTCCTGTCAAGCGCCCGCACGAAGGCGAGCCCCAGCGGCCGCCGCATGTTGTCGGCGTGCGCGTCACAGGCGTGCCTGCGGATATGGCTCGGGCGATAGAGCGCGAGCTGCTCAAGGTGTGGATCGGACGTGAAGTGCCGATGAAGGAGGTCGTCGCTGCCAGCACCTCGATCGCCGGCCGCGACGACGTGCGCAGCGTTGATTACGACCTCATCCACACGGAGCGCGGCGTGATCGTCGTGCTCAAGGTGCAGCGTCTGCCTCCGTACATTTACCGCATGGGCGGCTATGCGAGCACGTTGGCCTCCAAGGGCTGGCTGGAGATCTCCGGCAGCAGATACGACCTGTTCCAGTCCGGCGATATGCTGACCTCCCGCGCCTATCTCGGCGACAACTGGGCGGCGGATTTCAACTACTACTGGGGCATGGACGTGCGCCGCAGCCGTTACTGGGAGGCCAATCTGACGGCCTCGCGCTTCAAGATGGACTCTGAGGGCGGAAAGGTCGGCTGGCAGAAGTACTCGTTCGACCTGCGCCGACACTACGTGCTGGGAGAGCGTCTGCGGCTCTCCGCAGGACTTGCCGGCGGAGCGTTCCGCCACGTTTCCGGAGCAGAGAGCGGCAACTACCTGGCGCCTGCGTTCTCTGTCTCACTCAACCTGATGGACGATCCGGAAGACCCGATCAACGGCTTCAAGTTTGATTTCGACGGCATGTGGATCGGCTCTGAGGACGCATTCCTCTGGCGGGCAGCGATGTCGGGCCGCCGCGCACTCAACAAGAATCTGGTCGCTGAGTTGCAGGGCGGGTACAGCGAAGGCAAGCAGAACGCTCATCTGCCGCTGGCGGCGTATCTGGGCGCGCGCGAAGAACTGTACAGCCTGGCGCAGCATCCTATCCCCTCCGAGCGCTTTGCCTGGTGGCGCGTCAAACTGCGCCATCCGCTTCAGCAGACCATGTTCGGTCCCGTCGTCGCCGAGCTCTTCGGCGGCCAGGGCTACGCCTGGGGAAAAAACGGCGAAAACATCCGCAAGCCGTGGGAAGCCGGACTGGCACTTCACGCACCTCGCAAGCTGATCGACGGCAAAGTCTATGCCGTCTACACAGACCGCAAGGAGTGGAAATTCGGCCTGACGATCGGTGTCCCCGACTGGGACGTGTTCCATCTGTTCTGATAAAGACAGCGGCTGCGGCCGTTCAAATTTCGATCATACATTTTCAGGAGGCATTTTTATAAAATGGCACGCAACATTACCCCTCGTTCGCAGGATTATTCGCAGTGGTATCTCGACATCATCAAGGTGGCCGAGCTGGCCGATTACGCGCCCGTGCGCGGCTGCATGGTCATCCGTCCCACCGGCTATGCCGTGTGGGAGATCATCCAGGCCAAGTTCGACAAGGCTTTTAAAGAGACGGGACACGTCAATGCCTATTTCCCGCTGCTGATCCCCTCGTCGTATCTCCAGAAGGAGGCTGAGCACGTCGAGGGCTTCGCGCCCGAGTGCGCGGTCGTCACGCACGCCGGCGGCGAAAAGCTGGAAGAGCCGTTCGTCGTCCGTCCCACGTCGGAGACGGTGATCGGCGCGATGTTCTCCAAGTGGGTGCAGTCGTGGCGCGATCTGCCCCTGCTGATCAACCAGTGGTGCAACGTCATGCGCTGGGAGAAGCGTCCCCGCCTGTTCCTGCGCACGTCGGAGTTCCTCTGGCAGGAGGGCCACACCGCCCATGCCACGCGTGACGAAGCCGAGGCCGAGACGAAGAAGATGCTCGGCGTCTACGCCAAGATCATGAAGGAAGACCTGGCGCTGCCCATCGTCGAAGGCGTCAAGTCGGCCGGCGAGCGCTTCCCCGGCGCGCTTGACACCTACACCTGCGAGACGATGGTGAGCGACACGAAGGCGCTCCAGGCCGGAACGAGCCACTTCCTCGGCCAGAACTTCGCCAAGGCGTTCGAGATCCAGTTCCAGGATGCCAATGGCGATCAGCAGTTCGCCTGGACGACCAGCTGGGGCGTTTCCACCCGCATGATCGGCGCGGTCATCATGACCCATTCCGACGACGACGGTCTGATCCTGCCGCCGCGCATCGCGCCGACGAAGGTCGTCATCGTGCCCATCTCCAAGGACGATGCCAAGTTTGCCGAGATGTCGGCGAAGGCCCATGAGCTGGCCGACAAGCTTTGCGCGGTGCTCGGCCCGCTGTCTGTCAAAGTTGACGAGCAGAACCACATGCGCCCTGCCGACCGCTTCTTCTATCACCTCCAGAAGGGCGTGCCGCTGCGCCTTGAACTGGGCGAAAAGGATGCTGCGAACGAGGCAGTGCGCAGCGTGCGCCGCGACACTGGCGCCAAGGAAGACCTGAAGTGGGCCGAATTGTCTGAGCGCGTGCCGGCGATCCTCGACGACATCCAGAAGTCGCTGTATGAAAAGGCCTGCGCGTTCCGCGACGCCAACACGTACGAGGTCGACAGCTACGAGGCGCTGAAGGCTCAGCTTGCCAAGGGCGGCTGGGTGAAGTGCTTCTTCGCCGGCAGCGTCGAAGACGAGAAAAAGATCAAGGAAGAAACGCAGGCCACCGTGCGCTGCTATCCTCTGGCCGAGAAGGACCGCGTCGGCACGTGCGTCTACACTGGCAAGGAAGGCGCGCATCTGGCGATCTTCTCCAAGTCGTACTAATAATAAATTCAAAGCCGCCGCGAAGACGCAAAGACTCGAAGGACACGAAGAAACTTTTTGAGAAAAGCTGAAAGGCGCCCGCAAGGCATCGCGCGTATGAACAGGCCTTTTTCAAAAGTTTTCCCTGGGCCTTCGTGTCCTTGCGTCAGGTTTTGAATTTTACGGAGTTGAAACACATGGAAGACACCGCACCAACCGCATATCCTTTTTATCCCTGGCAGCTCGAAGCCTGGCGCGCCCTGAGTGACGAAAACGGCGCGCCGCTGTCGGCCGTGCTGTCGGCCCCTACGGGCGCGGGCAAGACCATGGTCGCTTACCTGTGGGCCGGCTTGGTCGACGGCGAGGGAAAGGCGATCACCGACCGGTCAGGCTGTGACCGCGTCATCTTCACCGCGCCGATCAAGGCCCTCAGCAACGAGCGCTACATGGACCTGCTGAAGATGGGCTTCGACGTGGGCATCGAGACCGGCGACTTCAAAAAGAACGCCGGCGCGCCCGTGATCTGCTGCACGCAGGAGATCTACAACCTCAAATACGCCGGCATGGACGGCATCCGCCTGATCATCGACGAGTTCCACTACATCTTCAGCGAGAACGAGCGCAGCCGCGCCTACATCGACGGTCTGCGCAAGACGCATCCCTGCGCGCCCATCCTTGTCATGTCGGCCACGTTCGGCACTCCCGGCGAGATCCGCGAGTACCTTGAGCGCGTCATGGAACGGCCGTTTGAGCTGTTCCTGCTCAAAGAGCGCACGACCAAGCTGACCTACCTCAAGCATGCCCAGAACGCGCGCGAGATCCACGACGCGCTGGTGTTTGCCTTCTCCCAGAAGGGCGTCCACGAGGTGGCTGACCTTATCGCCGCCCAGCGCATGGACATCGATCCCAGCCGCAAGGCCCGTCTGCGCGACCTGGCCTGGATCCTGGAAGTGAAGACCGTCCAGAAGCATCTCTACAAGGGCGTCGGCGTCTATTACGGCCGTCTGCTCCCCAAGGAGAAGCTGCTCGTCGAGCGCGCCTACCGCGAGCGCATCATCGATGTTGTCGTCGGCACCGACGCGCTTGCCCTCGGCGTCAACCTGCCGGCCGAGACCGTCGTCTTCGCGCAGACCGTCAAGTATTTCGACCGCCGTCCTATCAGCAAGACCAGCTTTTCACAGATGGCGGGGCGCGCCGGACGCAAGGGGCTCTTTGACGAAGGCTTCGTCACCTGGCTGGAGGACAGTCCGGTCGAGTCGCGCGGTGTGGACATCGGCGACATGTTCAAGGCCATCGAGAAGATGCCCGATGACAAGGCCAGCATCCAGCTCAATCCCGATTTTGGCGCCATCCTCAAGAAGCACAGCACCGTCGAAAACGAGGCCGAGATCGTCGCCCGCTATTCGCTGCCGCAGCTGCGCTACAAGACCGTGCTCGAAGAGATCCGCGAGGCGGTCGAGCAGATCGACCGCAGCCTCGAACTCCTCGCTCCCGGCCAGAAAGACACGTTCAAGGCCATCCTGGCCGACGTGTGGTACGGCGAGATGGAGATCGAACAGAACCTGGAGATGGCCGATCTGTTCTTTCACGGCGCGGCGAAGGGCGAGGGCTACGTCCATCCCGACGGCCTCATTGCTGCCGAGCTGTTCCAGAAGTACGAGAAGAACTTTTTGCAGGCCCTGCTGCGCGTCAAGCGTTATAACAATTCCCTGCCCGACGAGTACAAGTTCAGCCGCATGGACAAGGTGGAGGAGGCCATCGAGGAGATCGACCCCACGGTGTTCGGTTTTGAAGATCGAATCTTGGAGATGGACAACACGGCAGTCGATCTGCCGGAAGCGGAAGTGCGCCTGGTGCCCACCGACCGCGTGCGGCTGGAGCGACGCAAGCACCGCGGCGGTTCTCGCCATAAAAAGAAAGGCCAGGCCGCTCTGCCTGTGAAGGTCGAGAAGAACGACGACGGCGCGAAGAAGAAAAAACGCCGCGGCCATCGCGGCGGCCGGCGCCGCAGCGCGAAAAAGCGCGCCCAGATGGAAGCGCTCGCTGTCAAAGACGATAATGAGTAGATTCTTCATCTGAAATTCTTGGGGGATTGTTCTTATGTTGTTTAAATTGATAAGGACGCTGTTTAAATCGCGACGGATAAATAAAATTACGAAAGATCATTCAGAATATATTTCTGATAGTATGATATTATGGAATGCGGTGAGTCTGACCCAAGCAGGGAGAAATCTAGGATTAGCTGAGTATAAGATGTTCAAATCTATATTCTTGGAGTTGTGTCAAGACACAAGTGAGTATCTAACAAATGTTGAAATTTATACTGATAGGTTAATTGGACTAATATACGAACTTGAATGTCGGACTGGCGTTCCATATAAGTTATTTTATGGTGATGCTCTTCTTGAATATAAGTTATATAATGAGGTGCGCCAAGTAAGACTTGATAAAATGCTATGTCAATATGTGGAAAAATTTAACTCAATAATTGAATCAATAATCCAAAATAATAATTTAGCGAATACTAGTTTTGACTTTCGTTGTTGTGCAGTATCCTATTTCACAGGTATAAATTCGTACTTATCTAAAATCAGGCGTGATAAGTTGCCTTATGGTTGGCTTAGCTACTATGTTATGAAGGTGCGAGCTTTGCAAATGGCTAGCAATCTTGCAAAAGATATAGGTAATGATTCGCAAAAAATAGGTACGTTCATGAATTATAATGATACCTTGTCGAACCTCCGCGATAGAGTAATAATTGCTACAAATCATACTACTTCTGCGTTTGTTCAAGAGTACACTCAAGGTTTTATGCATTTATGCGGTATTGATAATGATACAGAAAATCTAGAAGCTTTAATTAGATTAGCAGAATCCTTTTACCGTATCGATTCTTAAATGTGTAAAGAAACACAAACAGATAGATAATATGTTATTGCTTATTATCTGTTCAAATATTATGCTAAATGTATATGCTGAAGCGCGAGTCCTACCTTCAACGCCTCTGAATTGATCAATTATGTGTATTGATGGGACTCAATACGTGGCTCTGTTCTTATTGTTTACTCAAGTCAGATGGTATGATTATTTTGTCGTACGTTTATATGTGCAAGATTGGGGGTTGAGGTGATATAATAATATATCATCAAGTTTGAGGAAGGAGCCAACATGAAAGCAATCTTGGTAATTAAAAAGACGCGTGCTTTCACTAATGACGAGCGTCTTGCGTTGTTGAAAACTTGGCAGGTGTATGTTGAAAAACCAGAAATCTTTTCTGAAGGTGTGCAAGAAATAGAAAGCGATTATCAGCTTAAGGATATTATGTCTGCCTTGCGTGGTTTCACGGCACTTGAAGTCGAGGGCAAGGTCATTAAAGAGTAACGACGCTGGGGAATGACGAAATAGAGTTAAGGCGAAAATTTAATCGCATTTTTGCATATCCAATACCTCTGAAAGATCGTTGCCACAGTGTACTTTTTTGAAAAGATATTTAATAACATCTCTTTAAAATTATGGCAGAACGTATGCATCTTACACGAATAGCTGCGCGCTGCGCGTCAAGCGCTACAACAACTCCCTGCCCGACGAGTACAAGTTCAGCCGCATGGACAAGGTGGAGGAGGCCATCGAGGAGATCGATCCCACCGTCTTCGGCTTCGAAGACCGCATCCTCGAGATGGACAGCACCGCCGTCGAGCTGCCTGAGGGCCAGGTGCGTCTCGTCCCCACCGACCGCGTGCGGCTGGAGCGGCGCAAGCACCGCGGCGGACAGCGGCATAAAAAGAAAGGCCAGGCCGCTCTGCCTGTGAAGGTCGAGAAGAACGACGACGGCGCGAAGAAGAAAAAACGCCGCGGCCATCGCGGCGGCCGGCGCCGCAGCGCGAAAAAGCGCGCTCAGATGGAAGCGCTCGCCGCAGCCGAGGCGGAGTACGCCGAATAAGTGTGCCGCCTCGCGCGTTTGAATGATAAAGGAGTGGTATTGATGACTCTGCGCGAGCAGATGATCACGTTTGCCGTCCTGTTCGTCGCGCTTGAATGGTTGCTTGTTGCGCTCGGCGTGTGCGGCGTATGGATTGCCGCTGCGTGGGCGGTGCGAATTTTGGAATAAGAAAACGGCAGCCGCCGCTCTCCTTAGTGTTATGAAGGGCGACGGCTGCTGTTTTTTTGTCGTTTTGTGATAGTGGCGCCGTAAGACAGGCCTGTATGTGATGGGGACGAACACCCTTCACGTCTACTATCTTTGTCTCATCTCATCCCTGACTATTTCTGATTTGGGAAATTCATTTTCATCCCATTCATTTGTTATTCTCACTCCATCGGGAACTATAGGCCGAGTGTCGAGTGTGTATTTCTTTTTGTCTCTGTCAAAACACCAACGCCGACCATCTTTATCATAACGATAAGTGCATACTCCTTCTATGACGTAAGTGTCGCCTTTCAAACGTATGCGCCACTCGTCTCCGTCGCTTAGGTAAACAGACCATCTAGTACTTAGCTTGACGGGGAACTTCCACAGAACTTTTCTACCCTCATTATAAATGGTGATTTCTATAAATTTATCTGCATATCTCCAGTCTGGGGCAGAAAATTCTATTTCGAAATGAAGAAAATTTAAGTCATCAATGCGCTCATCTTGAACAACGTCGCTTTTTCTTCCATGTCCATCTTGAAACCATGTCCTGAAACTGGTGAGCTCTGTTTTTGCCCAAGCAGTTTGCACGAGCGCTGAGATGAACAGCGCAATGCACAGCAACAATACCTTTTTCTTCATGATCATAAACTCCTTCCATGTGTGCCAATGTTTTGTTACGTCGTCGCGAGGCTACGGCCTCGCGACGATGGTTTGCGAAGTTACTTCTTTTCCTTGGAACAATCTGTGTTCAGCAGGCTTGGCTTGTTAGCGTCGCTGTCCTTTTTGATCTGCTGCGCTTCATTATCGATCGTCGTCGGGGACGCGAATTTCCGATTTTGCTCGGCTTTTTCCTACGCTAACTGCTGCAACTGTACCACTTTTCTTTCGGGCGACAGCTGTTCCAGACGTTTCTCAATCGACGCCCATGGTAGGGACTCATTCTTGCAATCGCTGACTGCGGCAGCGAGCATTTCCTGCAAGGCTCTGCTGATTACAGAACCTTGTATCACGCTCCGCGCTTTCAGCTCCTCGCAAAAGCGCATCAGATCCGCTTGCGAAAGAAAGTCGCCCTGCTCCTTGACTTAGGCCTTTCCAATATCTTGCTTACTTCCCTGTCAATCATCCCTGGCATGACCTCCTGTTTCATTGGGCAATTATTCTGAGCGTGTGATCATACACACATGACGTGTCCGTTTTTAGATCGCAAAAAAACAACGTAATGGCATTTATCAAGTCAAGTCCCCAAAAATGTGTAAATAGAAATCAGGTAAGATAGAATCCAGCACAACATGTATGATTATTTGATAATCGTCTCTAATGAGACACGAACAACAATTAGGCAGCTAAAAGCCGACGCTGTTCCTGCGCAGCTTCTCTCAGCGATTCAGTAAGTGTTCCAAGCAGAACGGCTTCTTCCTTGGCAAAACGTACTTTGCTGTGCGCTGAGTATCGCTCGTCCAACTCAAGCAGGACGCTTCCCATCAGGCGCAGCAAGGATGCCTCGTTCGGGAAGACGCCTATGACGTTCGAGCGGCGCTTCAATTCCTTGTTCACGCGCTCTAAATGGTTGCTTGTGCGAAAATACCGTCTCATACTCGGCGGCAGCAGCATCACGATCATGGCGCTTTCAAAGCCGTCGTCGAGGCATTGCATCGACTTTTCTGCAATGTCGCCATCTTCCGCTATGAGCTCATCACGTTTGCGTCGCGCGGCATCTATTGTTTTACTGTTGTACATTTCCAGCAGGCCGGCACGGATAGTTTCCTGATACTGTTTCGGCGCTTGATCCAGGATATTCCTGCTGAAATGCGTCTGGCACCGCTGCCACGGAACATCGGGGAATGTGCGCGCTACAGCATCGGTAATGCCTTCATGCGCATCTGATGTAATGATACGGACTCCATGCAGCCCCCTTTCTTTCAGCGTATTGAAAAATGCGTTCCATGTCGTCTTGTTTTCACCGGGATAAACGCCAAAACCAATGATTTCGCGTTTCCCATCGGTTGTAGTTGCAAGCGCGATCATGAGCGATTTGCTGACGATGCGAT
>Ga0129307_1001682_pt1 | contig 21765 bp, 20 predicted proteins | sample P1105metagenome_FD_94437 | JGI IMG/M metagenome (GOLD analysis project Ga0129307, IMG submission 94437) | Capybara group fecal microbial communities from Wisconsin, USA - P1105 metagenome | ecosystem: Host-associated > Mammals > Digestive system > Large intestine > Fecal | place: USA: Wisconsin... | reverse complement strand
GGGGTCATTTTTTGGAATTGATTTTCTTGTATTGACTGTAGGGTTTTACTAGGGTAAAAAGGTAAAAGAGAATAAATATTATTAGGAGAAGGGTGATGGCAAAATTAGTAATTAATAACGAAAACAAAAAGAACACTATTGCTCCAGAAATCTATGGACATTTTTCGGAGCACCTTGGTCGCTGCATTTATGAGGGACTTTTTGTGGGAGAGGACAGCGATATTCCTAACGTAAATGGAATGCGTAAGGATGTAGTTGAAGCTCTTAAGGAGATGCAGATTCCAGTACTTCGTTGGCCTGGCGGATGCTTTGCTGATGAGTATCATTGGATGGATGGCATTGGTCCAAAGGAGAACCGCAAAAAGATGATTAACACTCATTGGGGCGGCGTAGTTGAGGATAATAGTTTTGGTACTCACGAATATTTTGAGCTTTGCAAGCAGCTAGGCTGCAAGACATACGTAAATGCGAATATGGGCTCAGGCACCGTTAGAGAGATGAGTGAGTGGGTTGAATACATGACATTCAAGGGAGTGTCACCAATGGCTGACCTCAGAAAGAAGAACGGTCACGAGGAGCCTTGGGTTGTAGACTATCTTGGCGTAGGCAATGAAAACTGGGGATGTGGTGGAAATATGCGTCCTGCGTTTTATGCTGATGAGTATAGACGTTACCAGACTTATGTGAGAAATTATGACGGTAACAAGCCTATTGCAAAGATTGCCTGTGGTTCTAACAACGATGATTATGAATGGACTAAGGTTGTCTTGGATACTTGCTATGAGCATATGCCAGATGGTGTTCACGGATTTATGGACGGCCTGTCACTTCATTATTACACCTTGCCAGAGTTGGAAAATGGTAATTGGGATTATAAGGGAAGTGCAACAGACTTTACCGAGGAAGTCTTCTACAAGACATTGAAGCGTGGATATTTCATGGATGAAATTATTACAAAGCACGGCAAGATTATGGATCAGTACGACCCTGAAAAGCAGATAGGAATGATGGTTGATGAGTGGGGCATGTGGACAGATGTAGAGCCTGGCACCAACCCAGGATTCCTATATCAGCAAAACACAATGCGCGATGCCTTGCTTGCAGGTATGACCTTAAACATCTTTAATAACCATTCAGACAGAGTTAAGATGGCTTGTATTGCACAGCTTATAAATGTGCTTCAGTCAGTTATCCTTACAGATGGTGACAAGATGATTAAAACTCCTACATACTACGTATTCAAGATGTATCGTCATCATCAGGGGGCAACACTTTTATGCGCAGACTTACTTGCAAATCCTACAGTTGGTAAGGGCGAGTTTGAGGTACCTAAGGTATTCCAGTCTGTATCAGAGGACAAGGACGGCGTGATTACAATTACGCTTACCAATAACGCCTTGGATGCCGCAGAGACTGTAGATATTCAGCTTACTAAGGATGCCGCAGCTTACAACGTAGTTGAAGCTGGCATAATTACAGGCAAGATGGCTGACCACAACACCTTTGAATCACCAGAGGTTGTAAAGGAGCAGTCATTTGACAAATACACTAAGACAGCGGAAGGATTGTCAGTGACACTCCCTCCTTGCTCAGTTGTTTGCATAAGAATTAAGCAGTAAATAAATGAAGAAATCTCTTTTTAGCAACAGCTAGTTGCGTGCGCACTTATTATCTTAGGATTAAAATTTAATCATAGAGGAGGTGCTTTTATGCAAACAAAAGATGTTTTATTAGAGCTTAGAACGAAAAATGGGCTTTCACAGGACGAGCTTGCCGACAAGATTTTTGTTACTAGGCAGGCTGTATCGCGCTGGGAGAATGGCGATACTGTACCAAATACTGATACTTTGAAATTGCTTTCAGGAGTGTTCAATGTTTCTATAAATACTCTGCTTGGTTCACCACAAAAGCTGATATGTCAGTGCTGTGGTATGCCACTGGAGGATGAAATAATTGGAAGAAACAAGGATGGTTCTTTAAACGAAGAGTACTGTAAATGGTGCTATGCTGATGGTGTATATACTTACAATAAGTTAGATGATTTGATTGAAGTCTGTGTTAAAAATATGGTAAGTGACAAGATTTCAGAAGAGCAAGCTCGCAGCTATTTGCAGCAGACTTTGCCTACATTGAATTATTGGAAAAATTATGAGCAGCTTAGTGACAACGGTGAGTTTGATGAATTCAAAGAACAGCTTGTGGAGGAAATTAACGACTTACATATTGAGGGGATGCCAAAGCTTGACAAGTTAAATGCGTTAGTGGGCTCCTTTGTAAATATAGAGTATAGACTGCCAAGCGGCGAAAGCGTGAAATTTCTTGATGATAACACAACCTACCTGGGCAACCAGCTGGAATCAGAAATAGTGGACGGACTTTTCTTTGGAGTTATTGCAAACATGGATTTTATATTAATTTGTACATATGAACAGGATGTTACAAATCCTGAGCTATTGTTGTACAAGAAGAGATAAGAACAATCTTAAAGAGTAGGCTCTACTTAGCCTACTCTTTTTCGTGGAAATACTAGTGTTAGATGTGAAAATTGACTTTAGACACATTGTTGATTGTGGTAAAATATCTAGATATGAAGAAGAAACTAATATCTTGTTTTTTAATAATAATATTTATAGCTTTTATTGCGTTCATACTTATAAAGAATCATATATCAGGTGATCTTCAGAGACAATTGCAGTCCATTAGCGGTGGGGCGGATAAATATACCTCCACATCCATCGACTTATTTGACACCAAAACAGACATCGTAGGATATAGCGATAGTGAAGAGCAGTTTGCCAAGGATTCTAAGGTGATAATTGACAAGCTGACCTACTACAATCGCATATACGATATTTACAATGATTATGAGGGCGTTAATAACGTCAAGACCATCAACGATAATGCAGGTGTTGCACCAGTAAAGGTGGATAAAGAACTTATAGACATGCTGAAGTTTGGCAAGCAAATGTATTATGAGACTGATGGCAGGATTAATATTGCCATGGGTTCAGTGCTTAGTATATGGCACAACTACCGAGAGGCCGGTTTGGACAACCCAAAGGAGGCAAAGCTTCCATCTAAGGAGGAGCTTGAGGATGCTGCGGAGCACACTAACATAGAGGATATGGTTATAGACGAGAAGGCATCAACGGTTTTTCTTAAGGACGAGAGGATGTCTCTTGATGTAGGAGCTGTTGCTAAGGGATATGCGGTGCAGCAGGCTCTTGACTACGCTAGGTCAAAGGGGATGGACAATATCCTTCTTAATGTAGGTGGGAATATTTCCTGCATAGGTGGAAGGACTGATGGCAGCAAATTTATGGTGGCTATCCAAAATCCAGATTTAGAGAGCGATGAGCCTTATGTGGAGGCTTTTGAGATAGAGGATGGGGAATGTGTGGTATCAAGTGGTGATTACCAGCGTTATTATGAGGTGGATGGCAAGAAGTATTGTCACATCATCAATCCAGATACATTGTTCCCATCAGATGAGTTTGCTCAGGTTTCTATTCTAGCCAAGGACTCAGGCGTGGCAGATGGATTTTCAACTGCCCTTTTTAATATGTCCTTAGAGGATGGCAAGGAATTTATCGCTGGCTACAAAAATGTGGAGGCCATGTGGGTTATGCCAGATGGTTCCAAGGTTTACACCCAAGGGTTTAAGAATTATATCAAATAGTTATGAAAAGAAACGATGTTATTTTAATAGCTTGTCTTCTTATAATATGTGGTCTGCTTTTTGCGGGAATGAAATTTTGGCAAAAGCGAAATACCGATGCTGATGCTTATGTAGAGGTAAATGTAGACGGGGAGGTATACGCCACATATCCTCTTAACGAAGACAGAGTAGAGAGAATTGAATATGACAATGGTTGCTACAATGTGCTTGAGATTAAGGACGGCAAGGCGAATGTTACAGAGGCTTCCTGTCCAGACCAAATCTGCGTAAGGCACAAGGCTATTCACTACAGCGACGAAACCATAGTCTGTCTGCCCAATAAGCTGACTATAACAGTTGTAGGTGGCAATCAAAACCAAATTGATGCGACTACAAATTAGGCAAATCGTAGTCCTATTAAAGGTCCTGTAACCTTGCATTTATATGTTAAACTAGGGTATACTCAAACAGGTTTAGTAAATAACATATAAAGAATAGGAAGTGTTATGGGAGATTACATTATCAGTTGCTGTTCTACAGCAGACGTTACAGAAGAATATCTTAAAGAAAAGGACATACAGTACATTTGCTTTCATTATTATATGGACGATGTGGCTTATTCAGATGACTTGTTTAAGTCTAAGAGTCCAGAGGAGTTTTATCAGGCAATGGTAGATGGAGCCTTGACTAGAACTTCTCAGGTAAATGCAGATGAGTTTGAAGCATATTTTACTAGCTTCTTAGAGAAAGGCTTAGATGTTATTCACCTTACTCTTGGCAGCGGTATTTCAGGTGTATACAATTCAGCACGTATTGCAGCTGAAGAGGTTAGGGAAAAGTTCCCTGAGCGCAAGATATATGCATTTGACAGCCTTACAGCTTCAGCAGGCCTTGGATTATTTATGGACAAGCTTGCAAGCCTTAGAGATGAAGGCTACACAATTGATGAGCTTGCAAAGTGGACTGAGGACAACATTCAGAAGCAGAATACTTGGTTTTTCACTACTGACCTTACTTTCCTTATCCGCGGCGGTAGAGTTTCAAAGCTTTCAGGCTGGTTTGGTACAGCGTTAAATATTTGCCCACTTATGAATATCAATGACGAGGGCAAGCTTGTTCCTAGACAGAAGTGTCGAGGCAAGAAGATGGTTAAGAAGGCTGCAGTCAATGCAATTAAGGAGCGCATCCAGGACGGCTCAGACTACAGCGAGAATATTTTCATCACTCACTCAGTATGTTATGAGGATGCCAGAGAGGTAGCAGACATGCTTGAGGCTGAGTTCCCTAAGATGAAAGAAAAGATTCGTATATTCGATATTGGACCTACAATCGGTTCACATACAGGCCCAGGTACAGTAGCTATTGGCTTCTGGGGTTCACCAAAAGAGAATTAAGCAAACTATTAGAGAACTGCTAATTGCTGGGAGCAAAATGGCAGTTCTTAATCTTTAAGGGAGGTATTTGACCATGAAAGAAAAGATTAAAGATTTAAGACTTAACGTTACATTTTCTGCGGTTATCAGTATTATCATCGGTGTACTTTTACTAGTATTTCCAGACGAAAGTCTTGTTACCATAAGTAGAGTGATTGCAACTATCATTATAATTGCTGGTGTTTCAATTGTAGTTAGCCAGCTGGTAGAGTTTAATAAAAATCTGCTAGGGGTTACTGTTGGCGCCATCCTTTTGATAATAGGTATCTGGATTTACAGAGCGCCAGGTGCAGTTGTTTCTATTATTCCAATTGCTATAGGTGTTATACTTGTGGTACACGGTATCCAAGACCTTGGAATGGCATTTGAGGTTGCAAGAACTAAGGCAGACCGTAGATGGCTTCCATTTTTACTTGCTGCTTTAAATATTTTACTTGGAATTATTTGTATTTGTAGAGCATTCAACGTTGTGGAATTTGCAGTACGTTTGATTGGTGTAATGCTTATTTTTGATGGTCTAGCAGATATTGGAATCGTTCACAAGGTTCGCAAGGCAACAAAGGTTAACGTTATAGATTCTGAAATTATCAGCGAGGAAGATATTTAGACCATGGGAATTATGGAGTTTAAGATGGAACGCACAGGGCTACTTGAGGTAGGAGATGTACTTCCTATTACAGAGTACGCCCTTTCCAATTCATATTATTATGTGCTAGGCAGGTCATATGCCATGTCTGGCAACTATACAACTCTTCAAAGAATAAAGGCGAAGGAAGGAAAAGTTGTAGACGTAAAAGAAACCCCTAAGGGCTTTTACGTTTCGGTGGAGTACCAAGATTCTTAAGGAGCGACTATGAACAATCAGTCACAAAATGCTATTGATATTGTGTTGGCCGAAAGTTTAAAGGAATTGGCCGTCACAAAGCCAATAGAGAAGATTACCATCAAGGAAATCACAGATAAAGCGGGAGTTATTCGCCCGACTTTCTACAATCATTTTCAGGACAAGTATGAGCTTTTAGAGTGGATTACAATCAACGAACTTTTTGCTCCCACTGAGCCGTTGCTTTCAAATGGCATGCTCAAGGAGGCAGTTACCTTTATCCTTACTGCAATGGAAAATGATAAGGATTTTTATAGGCGTGCTGCTCAACTCACTGGGCAAAATTCTTTCTACGAGATATTTACCAGCTGTGTCACCAAGGCGGTGCTTAAGTATATCGACGTAGAGAGTCTTGCTGGCATAGCGGATTACAAGTGGTTAAAGGAAGAGGTTGTGGCAGACTTTTTAGGCCACGCCATTAGCTGGGTTACACTTCAGTGGATATTAAAGGGCATGAATGCACCTGTGGAAGAATTGACAGATGTGTATATCAAGATATTCCACAGCCCTATTATTGATGTAATTGCCAAAAGAAGTTAGATGATTGGAGTAAATTTATGAGCGTAGTAGAAAATCTGTTTATAATAGCAGGTATATTATTAGATGTTTTTGCAACTATGGAAATCCAGGGCGCAATGATGGCTCAGATTAAAAAGAAGACAATGGTTATTGCTTGTGTGGTAGTAGCAGTAGTTGAGCTGATATTTTACTTTACAGGGTATGCCATCTGTTGGCTACTTGCGTCGCAAGGACACATAGTTAATCCTACTTATTATGGAGAGGCTGTTGCGGCAATTGTACTTGCACTTCTTGGTGTGCGACTTATGTTTAAGGCAATCAGCAGAGAGTACATTCTTGAGCGTCGCAAAGATTCTATAAAAGTTTGGGACTATATTAGATTTATAGTTATGTCTAGCATTTATACAGCTGCAGCGGGCTGTGCATGTGGACTAGTTGGCATTACAATTTGGCAAGTTATCCTTATTATACTTGTGGTATCTTTCGTAATGGTTATACTAGGATTATACACAGGGCTTCATTATGGTTTTGAAATCAAGACCATTGCCTACTTTGTAGGTGCACTTCTCCTTTGGGGAGTTAGCCTTGAAATGCTTTTACACAGAATACTTGAAATCATTTAATGTTTTTAGGAGATAAATATATATGAAATTACTTTCGTTTGCTGTTCCATGTTACAATTCAGCGGCTTATATGGAACATTGCGTGGAGACACTTCTTCACGGGGGAGAGGATGTAGAAATTATCATCGTAGACGATGGAAGTCAAAAGGATAATACGGCTGAGATTGCAGATAGACTTGCAGTAGAGCATCCAACAATTATCAAGGCTGTGCACCAGGAGAATGGTGGACACGGTCAGGCAGTCAATACTGGTCTTAAGAATGCCACAGGCCTTTTCTTTAAGGTTGTAGATTCTGACGACTGGGTAGATGAGGAAGCATACGACGAAATCTTAAGAGTTCTTCGCCAGTCTGTTGAGTACGGCAAGAACCTTGATATGCTTATTTCTAATTACGTATATGAAAAGGAAGGTGCTAGCCACAAAAAGGTTATGAGCTATTCCAACCTTCCTGTTAATGAATATTTTGGCTGGGATGACACAGGCCGTTTTAGAAAGGGCCAGTATATTCTCATGCATTCGGTAATTTATCGCACCAAGCTTTTAAGGGATTGTGGATTAGAGCTTCCAAAGCACACATTCTATGTGGACAACATTTATGTATACTATCCACTTCCTTATGTAAAGACAATGTACTATCTTGATGTGGACTTTTATCGTTATTATATTGGCCGCGAGGATCAGTCTGTAAATGAAAAGGTTATGATTTCTCGAATCGACCAGCAGATTAAGGTTAACAAGATAATGCTTAAGTCTTTTGACTACAAGAATCTTAAGAATAGTCATGTTAGAAAATACATGTTTAACTATCTCGAGATGATTACCGTGGTTTCAACTGTTCTTCTTATGAAGAGTGGCACTAAGGAAAATCAGGCGAAGCGAAGAGAGCTTTGGGCATATATTAAAAATCATGATTACTATTTATATAGGAAGTTACGTTACGGATTTATGTGTGCCACAACCAACCTTCCAGGTCGAAGTGGAAGAGTAATTTCTGTCACAGCATACAAAATTGCACAGCGTCTAGTAGGATTCAATTAATCATCAGCAGCTGTTTAACCTTGGGTTCAATTAATCATCAGCTGTGGTTTAACTAACCCCGCGAACCCTTGATTTTACTGGACACACGAGTATAAAAAACAACTAAATATATTATATCGGCTCCAGATTTTATAATCTGGAGCTACTTTTTTGCCAAAAATTTACACTTATTGCCAATCGCTTTAAATGGGGTTGCTATACCGGTATCATACTAATTGAACACACGTTGAACACAGATTGATGCATTTCGGTCACATTAGGAAATGCAGGTGTATAAAAAGGGAGTTTTTATAGATGAAAAGATTAATAGCGCTTAACAGAGTACTAGCTCTAGTCTTATCTGTAGCGTTAGCCTTCGCACCAATGGTTGCTAGTGCGGAGGAGGTCTCAGAGCCAGTTCAAACAGAATCTACAGACAGTGTTCATGCGGAAGGCGATTCTGGAATTGGCAATGAGGCACAGCCACAGGGAGAACAACAAAACACAGCGGATAATCATTCTGGTGATGATTCACAGTCGGTTGAATCTGAAACACCATCAACATCAACAGATTCAATAGTTGATGAAAATGATTCCCAAAGCGAAGAAAAACAGAATAAAGAAAATGATTCCGAAGATGAAAGCCTTGACTCTAAATCCGAAGACGAATCAGACTCTGAGTTAGATGAAGAAGATGATAAAGATTCTGAAGAAGAAGACGAAGATGAAGAAGATGAAGAAGATGAGGATGATGAGGAAGAAGAGGAAGAAGAGGAAGAAGAGGAAGAAGAGGAAGAAGACGAAGAGGACGAAGACGGGGAAATTACTCTCAAGTTCGAAGACGGCGAAGTTGTAGTAACAGTTTTTGCTACAAAGAAGATTTTAAACGGTGCTACAAGAGTCAATGCCAAGAAGATTACAGGCGGTGAAGTATTCGAGGATATCGAGGCATCACTTGAAGAGAAGGCTGAGAAATTAGGCGAAGAACTGGTAGCCTTCAAGGCATACGACATTACTCTTTTAAATGATGACGGCGACGAGGTTCATCCAAAGGATGGAAACGTAAAGGTTACTATCAGCAAGGTAGAGGCATCTGTTGATGATGAAAGTCTAGAAGGTGCTAATGTCAGCTTAGTTCACTTTGAAAAACAGTCTGGTGATAGTAGAGAGATGGTTGATTTAACTAATAGGGGCTCAACTAGTCTTGATACTGGAAGTGACATTTCTACCGTAAATGCGGAGTTTGTAACTGACAGCTTTTCACCATTTGTTATCTCTTGGTCTGTACCAAGTACAGCAAATAATCTTGGTGGAATAAGATTTTATGTTCCAGGTAAAAAGAAGGGACAGCGCGTAAATATTTATGCGGTAGACCAAGATGGAAAAGCCATTGATGCCACAGCTCGCGGTGAGTTTGATTACGTAGCCGAAGCTGAAAGAGGCTTGGAGCAGATAAGCGATTTTTCCGCTATAAATGGAGATTATTTTGCAGGGCTTGCAGAGAGAAAAGTCAATGCTGGCGGGTTAAAATTTATGGGTGCGTACATCACTGACGCAAACCAGTATAACCAAGGCGGAAACAACACTCAGATTTCAAATATTCGCTTCCATTCTTATAGTCAGGATTCGGCAGCTTGGCAGTTCCAGCAGGTTGGTAACAACAACTGGAGTTGGGACAGACAGTCAAACTACATACCAAGAACTGACAATGTTAATTCAGCAGTAGATGTTTTTTTGGTATATGACAGTAGAAAGCCAGCAGAGGATGACCATGTTTTCTATGGAAACCTTTTTAACTATGACAGAGATGTCATGAACAATTGGGCACAAAGTCGTGCTGGTGGAAGTAATAGATTCCTTATTTTCCACGATGCAGGTGATTTGCCAAACCAAAACGATGGCAACAACATCTACAATACCAAGTGGAATTCATGTAACACAGTAAATAACGATGATGGAAATGCAACAGCATATCAGGGCATAGTTAAAAATACGTTAAATAACAATGGATTACCAAATTTTAACTTTACAGCCCCACCAATGTTTAGCCCATCAGATAGTATCTTTAAAAATAATAACAATTCTAGAGCCTACACAAATGTGGCAATTCCATTCTATATGGAGGATGGCTACTACACATTTGAAGCTAGAAACAAGAACACATACGAGTTCAAACAAGATACTAAGACAATTGAAAGATATGAAGATTCAAGCTCAACAGGCTACTGGCCATTTGGCGAAAATGACATCCATTTTGGTATGGATATGCAGGTATTCTTCAACATCCCTGAAGACGGACTTGCAGCAAATGGCAGCCATACAAAGTTCAGCTTTGCTGGTGACGATGATGTTTGGGTATTCATTGACAACAAGTTAGCTCTTGATATGGGTGGTGTACACGAAAGTGTAAACGGCTCAATTGATTTCAAGACTGGCGAATGTGAAGTAATAAATGCTTACAACGAATCAAAGAACGTTAATAGAGGAAGAGAGACAAGAAACCTTTACACAGATGTACTTGGTTACAGGTCAGTAGAGGAAGGTATCAAGGCTCTTGCAAGTGGTAGTCACACATTATCATTCTTCTATGTAGAGCGTGGTGGTTCACAGTCTAACTGCAAGATTCAGTTCAACTTTAATACAACAAACGAGACGGAACTTACAGATGTATTCTTCAAGAAGACAGATGAAACAGGAAAGCTTCTTCCTGGAGCAGAGTTTGGATTGTTCCCATTTGTAGAAGAGGGACAAGAGGATGAAGATGCTGAGGCTCTTTATTCAGCAGTTTCCGACGAGGAAGGTATTGTTAAGTTTAAGGAAGTTGCAGCTGGTAAATACATATTAAAAGAAACTAAGGCGCCTATCGTCACTTTAGATGATGGAACTATCGTTGAGTACGAGCCAATTGAGGTTAAGTACATTGTAGAAGTTAAAAATGCAAAGATAGTTACAGAGGCAGGTAGAAGCCGAGTGGTTGAACCAGGAAGTTTCAATATTTATGAGGCTTCTGATTCAAGCAAAAAGCAGGTTGATACTATTGAGAATCAACCAAAGCATGATTACAGAAAGAAAATCACAATTATAAAGGAATGGGAGGATGATAATTCTTCAAGCAGACCTGGTTCTGTAGAGTTCCACATCCAAGGATCATTCCCAGATGATGATGGTTCTATCAAGTATGTAAACGCTGATGAAACTGCTTCAAGCAATCCAGCTGAGGTATACAAGACAGTTGTAATTTCAGCAAGTGATGGTTGGAGGAAAACAGTAGAGGACATTCCAGTATTCTTCGATGGTGATAAGGATAAGCTTATTACATGGAGCGTACAGGAAATTAAGGTACGAGGCTATAGAACAGAGGGACCATACAAGGAGTTCGATGAGTCATCAGCTATAGCATTTGAAAGTGATGTGGACCCAGTAATTCCTGCACCAGCTCCAACTGGAGGAGACAGACAGTTTGAGCACATCGATATTGAGTACTATGGAGCATCTGATTCAAACAGTACCAATAAGCGAGTAGAGGGAATACAGGATATAAACGGTTCCCAGAATAGAATCACAGTAATTGGATACTATAATTCATACTCTGGCTACACCAACAACAATAACTCTTGGGTTCGAGGAACTAAGAGCGTAGCTAGTAACGAATCAAATGGTGATGGCGAGTGGAGAGCTACAGGAGTATTTACAGGAACAAATACAGCGGTAGCCTTCAAGGTTAAGTTTAATGACACTGACGATTACAAGTTGGTAGTAATTCAAGATGGTGACACCTATCCAGATGGTACTTATCTTGTAAGAAATAAGCAATTTGATAATGCTCAGGTAGCTGATTATTACCGAAAGGCTTACACAGCCATTGCTAACTACTACGGTATAAATGAGAATTCGCCAAGGATAGACTTAAGCGGCAAGAATATTTTTACAGTAGCTGAAATAGTTTGTCCAGCCACTAGCACAAACCAAGGAAATATTTGGGCTAATGGTTATGGCTCTCCTGGTTTAGACTTTGTTCTTTCACCTAACACAATCGAGAAAAACATTGTTGAACCAAGGACAGGAAATGAGACTTACAGATTCAAAAACATAAAGGATACAGTATCTCTCACATTTGAGAAGACAGTTACTTATCCAGGTCAGGTTGATCCTAGGCTCGACGCATTATATTGCTTCAAGATTGAGAGGATTAACGAGTTAGACGGCTCTGTTATAGAGGTAATTGGAGAAGAGACTCCAGGTATTTCAATATCAACCACAGGCTTTGTTCCATCTAATGGCAGAAGAATCATCAAGCCAGGATATAAAAATGGAATCTTCTCGATATATGCAGGCCAGACAGTAACATTAGACAAGCTTCCTTTTGGAAAATATAGAGTGACTGAGATTGGTGGTTATTACAATAATCAGCAAATATCATTCAAGGAATTTACAACAAAGATTTACTACGTTGATGTTAATGGCAACGGAAAGGTTGTAAAGGAATATCTTGATGATAAGGCTGAAAGAGCCTACGACGTAGACTTTTCACTAGCTGATTCTCAGCACATAAAGTTTGAAAACAACTTTAAGAGAGAATTCAGATGGAAGGTTGTAAAGAGAAGTAAGAACTCACAAAACACATTAGCTAACGCAGAGTTTGAGTTGGATGATGTAAATACTGGAGTTACTTTATACTACGGTATCAGTAATTCAGAGGGTGAGATTCAGTGGTACAACAGCTATTGGGAGGTTGAAAATCACGACGATCCTAAAGCTAATCCTTTAACTGTAGGTGATGGCACTTATCTCTTGAAAGAGACAAAGGCTCCAGCGGGATTTGCAATAAGCGATGAGCAATGGATAATCACTTACGAAAAGGCAACAGGTGTTGTTGTTAAGACAACAGCTGGCAAGGTGGTAACACCAGCAAGTTCTTCTTCTGAGGACGGCAATGTTATCACATACTCATACAACTTCTTAGATGAGGTTGTATACTCGCTTCCAGAAACTGGTGGAAGAGGAGTTTATATCTATACAATCGGCGGAGTCCTTTTGTTACTTGGGGCGGTGCTGTTGTTATATAAAAACAAGAAACAGAAATAGATAAAAATGAAAAGGAGAGAACAGGGATGAAGAAAATCAAAAAAATTATTGCTCTTGCACTTGCAACAGTAATGATGATGGCGATGAGCATTGTCTCATTCGCAGCAGACACTCAGGCAAAAGTTACAGTAACAAATCTTACAAAAGATGCAACGGTTAACATCTATACTGTAGCTACCATCGGCGACAACAATACTTTGGAAGTTGCTGATTGGGCAAAGGCTGTATATCCAGTTGAAAAGGCTGATAGCACAGCAACAGACGTTGTTGTAACTGAGATGACAGCTTCTCAGGTTACGGCATTAAAGAATGCTTTTGATAGTGGTGTAGATATTGAATTACCAGCACCACCACAGACAGCTGACGCTAGCGGCAAAGTTGAGTTCACAGGCCTTAAGGCTGGTGTTTACTTAATCATTGCTTCAGGCTCAAACGCAACATATAGTCCAATGGTTGCAGTTGCAATCTCAAGAAATGACAAGGGCGAGTACGTTGCAGCTGACGTGTCTATCAAGGCAAAAGGTTCTGGAAATGACTTGACGAAGGAAACTGATGATACATTTGTATACATGGGCCAGGAATTACCTTTTGAAATTACTAAAGAGATTCCTAGTAATGCAAAGAGCTTCTTCGTATACGATTACACAAAGAATCTTTCAGATTTAAATGGCGTTGAGGTAAATGTAAATTACGGTGGTGCAGATCACAAGTACACATTTACAGAAGTTGACGCTACAGGTAATCAATTTGGTGCAGACCACAAGTATATGCTTGATTTTACAGACATTGTTTATGATGTAGCAACAGATACATTCATCAATGACAATGCTGGCAAGAAACTTACAATTACTTACAAGGCTACAGTAATCGATCCTAACGGATTCGAGAATACTGGTTCTTACAAGGTAAACGATGGTGACGAGTGGGGTCCTCCAACAGTTAAAGGTTTCGAGGGTGACATCACTCTTTACAAGAAGGGAACAGATGGAAACAAGCTTGAAGGAGCAAAGTTTACATTAACAAAGAAGGGTAACCCTGATAAGGTTCTTACATTCACATATGATGATGCTAAGAAGGTATATGTTTACGATAAGGACAGCACAAACACTGAGCTTGTAACAAACGCAGACGGTGTTATTAAGACAGTAGGTCTTGATGAGGGTGTATATCAGTTCACTGAGACAGAGGCTCCAGCAGGATACTCTATCAACGAAGAGATTGATGCAGTTGAAATTACTCCAGCAGATAGCAGCGTAAGTCAGGAAATCGAAGTTACAGATTCAACACTTATTAAGCTTCCATTTACTGGTGGTACAGGCACAACAATCTTTACAGTACTTGGCGTAGCTATCATGGCTATCGCAGCAGCTCTTTACTTCGCAACAAAGAAGAGAGCATAGGAGAGGGTTAGTATTTTACTATTTATAAATAGATGCAGCCATGGCAGGTTTATACCTGCCATGGGTACAGCATCAAGGAGAGGACAGCAATCAAAGGCAGATATGAAAGAGTTTTTTAAAAAGAAATCTAAGTTAATAGCTATTGGAATTATGATGATTGCTGGATTGTCCTTGCTGGTGTACCCCCTAGTTGCGAACACTTGGAATAATCATGTACAAGCAGAGCTTGTTAACAATTATTCTGACTCTGTTACATCGGCTATAGAGGAAGGGAAGCTTGACGTTGAAGCTGAATTAGGTAAGGCAGTTCAGTACAACGCCGAGCTGCTTCCAAGCATTTTGCCAGACTCTTTTGCAGAGGCTCAGGCAAATGGCACGGATGCCAACTATATGAGCATTTTAAATGCTAATAATGATGGTGTTATGGGTTACATTCAAATTCCATCAATCAATGTAAAGCTTCCAATATTCCATACAACGGATGAAGATGTTTTACAAAAGGGTGTAGGACATTTGGAGGGTTCATCTCTTCCAGTTGGAGGTCCAGACACTCACTCAGTTCTATCTGCACACAGAGGCTTGCCTAGTGCAACACTCTTTACAGACTTGGACAAGGTGGAAATTGGAGAAGACTTTTTCATAGTTATCATGGGTGACTATTACGCTTACGAAGTTGATCAAATTAATGTAGTAGAGCCTGACGATACCGACCTTTTGGCGGTAGAGGATGGTCAAGACTTGTGTACTCTAGTTACCTGCACACCTTATGGTGTGAACACACAAAGGCTCATGGTACGAGGTCACAGAGTAGAGTACACACCTACATTACTTGAGGATGCTAAGACACCTGCTTTTGGAGCAGTAAGTCTTCGCACAAACTATCTTTTATGGGTAATCGTTGGATTGGCAATTGTTGCAGCATTTATTGCTATACTTGCCATTTACGACAAAAAACACAGCAAGAAGGATTAATCAGTGAAGCAAGGGATTATTAAAGTATTTTTATTAATATTGTTTCTTGGCGGGCTTGGCCTTTTGGCTTACCCAACAATTTCAAATGAATGGAATAATTATGTTCAACGTGGGCTCATTAGTAATTATGAGGATTCTGTCAGCAAATTATCTGAGGCAGATTACTCAGCATGTTGGGAAGCAGCCAGAAATTTTAATTCCAAAATCACTGATAATGCTATTGGCACAGATGCTTTTGGTGCAGGAGCTGATGGAGATGCCATTACTCCAACAAAAGAGTTTCTTAATTCTGAATACTATTCAGTTTTAAATGTTAACAACGATGGAATCATGGGCTATTTGTCCATTCCAAAAATAAATGTAAAGCTGCCTGTTATGCACGGCACATTTGATGAGTACATTCAGACAGCACTTGGCCACATGAATGGAACAGCACTTCCAATTGGTGGAGAGAGCACTCATTCGGTAATAGTTGGCCACAGAGGTTTGCCTAGAGCAGAGCTATTAACAAATCTTGATAAGCTTCAGCAGGGCGATAAATTTTATATCCATGTTTTGGATGATACTCTTGCTTACGAAGTTGATCAGATTTATGACATGATACCAGCAGAGGATATTGAATCTTTATCCAATGCAATGCAGGTGTATGAGGGAAGAGATTATGTAACACTGTTTACCTGTACCCCATATGGTGTAAACACTCACAGACTTTTAGTTAGAGGAGTCAGAGTGGAGTACCTTGGCGAGGACGAACCACCTAAGGGTACAGAGGCTGTTGTTGCAACAGTAAAGAATTATTATTTGATTTTCGGGGTGATAGGAATGATTACTACAATAGTTCTTATTGCGATTATTAGAGCAATTATTAATAAAAGAAAAAGCGTCGTTTGAAGGGAGAATTAGGTGAAAGGTATAGGGTATAACAGGAAAAATCTAATAGCGTTAGCCCTGGCGGGAATTTTAATGGGTTGCATATTGTTTAGCTCTAAGTCGTGGGCGACTGAGCGAATAGAGGACACAAGACCTATTACTATCACTGCTATTGCAGATCCTTCTAGTGTTCTTGGAAAAGAATACCAGGGGGAGATTACAGTAGATATGTACAAGATTGCCGCTTTTGATACTAAAGGTAAGTTGACTATTACTGATGGTTTTAAAAGTGACAAAGAGGGTGAGAAAATAAGTTTTGCTGCGATGGCTGATGAGGGTGCGGATGTAGATAAACTTACGGACAATGTTAAGTCTAGTATAGTTGATCCGGCAGTTGCTATTGTTAAAAGCACAAGTAAAGCGCCAGACGAGACATTTACTGTCAAACGCGAAAACGGAAAGCTTACAGGAACAAAGGCGGTTTCAAGTGGTATCGGTCTTTATCTTTACATTCCAAGAGAAGCAAAAGACGAATTACACACTTATACATTTACACCATTTGTAGTGAGCTTACCAACAAGCAATGCACTATCTAAATCCACTAAGGTAGATGCAAATGGAAATGTTGTAGAAGTGGATGATGCCAGCGAGGCATGGAATTATGATGTGACTATTTCTTTAAAGTCAGATGTTACATCAAGACCAGCTAGTCTTGAGATTATCAAGACCTTAAAGACTTACAATAAGTCACTTGGAACAGCTGGATGTGTATTTGAGGTAAATGCGTACAATTCTGAAAACCAACTTGTTTTCAGTAACGTATATCCGATAAACTTTACCGCTGCAGGAACTCAGTCAATTTTAATTAAAGATCGTATTCCTGCTGGCTCTTATGTGGAGATTAAGGAAGCTTATTCAGGCTCAAGCTATTCAATTGATGGTTTGACACAGGATAAGAATTCAGCGGTTATAGAGAGTTTACCAGCTGACGAGATTACACAGGTTAAGTTCAATAATGATTATGATAATCGTATTATTGAAGGCACTATAGCAGTGGAAAACCACTTCGTGAAGGTGCAGGATGGAGATAATGTTAGTTACAAATGGGAGTCTAACAACTTATCACAAGATACTACAAACACAGGAAATTAGAAGGGAGCGTGCAGTAAATAATGAAAAGAAAAAAGCATTTACTTATTGTGGCTACCGCTATTTCGATATGTGCAGTTAGTGTCACACCGGCGATTTCATATTTTACTGATACACAGCAGGCTACAGGACGACTTGTTCTAGAGATGAATCCTGAAATAGAGCCGAAAGAAATTGTAGAGAATATGAAGAAAATCATCAGCGTTGCAAACACAGGTAAGAATGATGTTTTCGTTAGAGCAAAGGCTATATATGCTAGCAATTTTGACGTAGTCATGGATAAAGACGCGACAGATTCTGGTTGGTCTTTAAACGAAGCTGATGGTTACTATTATTACGATAAAATAGTTAAAGTTGGTGAAGAGACACCACAGCTTGTACTCAAGGTTGATGTCAAGGACGACAAGGCAGTTGCCTACGACTTCAACGTTGTTATTGTTCAGGAAGCAGCAAGAGTAATTTATGACGAGAAGGGAAATGCATCTTGTGTATGGGATGAAAAGATTTACACTTCTACATCGGAGAGTGAATTTGAGCAGACCATAACAGAGATACCAGCAGATGAGACCAATCAAAATACTCCTGATAATAATACGCAAGGAGGTGGCCAGTAATGAAAAAGATTAAACTACCTCTTATCGTATTTGCGGTTGGAATAATATGTTTGGCTGGCAGTACTGTTGGAGCTACAAGAGCGGTGTTCCAGGATTATTCTAATCAGCAGTTTTTACAGTTTAATACTTCTGCATTGAGAGTTGATTTGCAGGAGGAGCAAAACGGAGAATTTGTATCCATAGAAGGTGAAGATACACTTAAGTTTACAGGAATCGATCCTAAGAATGTTCATGGTGGACAGACCTATCCAGAGAAGGTAAGAGTTGTTAATAAATCTTACAACAATAGAACAGGCGAGCAGCACGAAGAATACGTGCGAGTGACTGTTAAAAAGAGCTGGACCAACCCAGACAAGACCAAGAATACACTTCTTGATCCAGACTTAATTGAACTTGGAGTAGAAGATGGTTGGGTTGAGTGTGAAGACCAGCGCACTAGAGAGCAAAAGGTCTATTACCTTACATCGCCACTTGCGGGCGAGGGTACAAAGGACTTTCTTAAGAGCATAACTATCAATGATAAAGTGTTTAAGAAAGTTGCGACAAAGGATTATGTGGAGAATGGAACAAAGATAGATGGAACCATTATCAATGAGTATGAGTACAATGGTAAGGCTTTCTATATTGAAGTAAAGGTAGATGCAATTCAGACGCATCATCCTGAGGATGCAATGGGAGAATCTTGGGGTGTACACGTAAAGGTTGACGATAATGGCAATATTACAAAAATTTGGAAGTAGTCAGTGTGTAAGGAGAGAGTAAGAAATGAAGAAAAAGTTAATAAATAGCATTCTGGCTCTTAGTATTGCTATTGCAGGATTTTTATCTTCCAGTGTTGATGCGGTGGCAGCTGAGGATGGAGATCTAAAGTATAGTTGGAACGTTACATATACCGGAGTCAGAGGAAATGCGTTCACAACCAACTATGATGTAAACAAAGCAACTCTTTTGGAGATAATGCCAGGAGATACAGTAGTTTATACTGCAGAGTACAAAAATGGAACAGATAAATCTGCAGACTTTTATTTAAGCACAGAGGTGTTTAACACGTTAGAGGATGATACAAATGTAAACACTCAAGGTGGTGCTTATACATTTAAGATTGAAGATCAGGGACCTTCCGGAAATCAGGTTTTGTACAACAACATTATTGGTGGTGACGCCACTGTAACAGATCCAGTTGGATTAAAGCAGTTAAATGTGGATGGCAAATCTTATTTTGCACTTGGAACAGTTCCTGCAGGAGAGAGTGGAAAGATAGTTGTCACAGTTGCTGTTGATGGCAACTCACAGGATGACAGTTACATGGAAGCTCTTGCAAAGATGTCAATAATTTTTGCAGCTGAGGAAACAGGTAGCAACCCTAGTAACAAGGAGATTCACCGTGATGGTAAGCATACCACTCAGCGTGTAGCAAAATCTGTTGATGGAAAAACTGAGGTTGTAATCATTGATGAAGAGGTTCCTACTTCAGGAGCAAATCCTCTTACAAGCGATACAACATTTCCACTTATAATGTGTGCAGTTTGTTTTGCAGTTGGAGTACTATTTATCCTATGGTACTTCAAGCTGACCAAAAAGCAGAAGGAGGCTTAAATTATGAAGGTAAGAAATAATTTGTTAAGCATACTTCTAGCTGGGGCCTGTGTTATAGGTGGCGTATTTGTAAATACTAATGTGGTTTTAGCCCAGGAAGTGGCGGCAAATACTGGCTATGATTATTGCGTCAACATTACTCTTACTGGAGCGGATGGATTTAAATTTAATCAGGATGCGGTAAAGGCCATATTTGGTGAAGGCGCTTCTATAAGTGGTGAAACGGTTGTTATACCTCATGTATCTTATGGAACGCACTACGATGTAGTTCTTAACGATGCAAACCACAATCCATATCTTGTAACTGAGCCTGCAGATGCAGGAGATGATGGTTTAATCTATTACGTCAAAGGCCTTAGAGTAGCAGGTGATGATGCAATAATTGGCTCTGAGGTTACCGATAAAAAGGATGTATTTGGCAACAAGATTATGAATTATCCTGATGTTGCGCAAATAGATATTAAGGGCGATGAATCGTATGTAGTTGCCTATGGCGTAGGACAGGCAGTTGAGTACAAGGTCAGATATATTGATGAAGCGGGAAATAACCTTCTTCCAGATGATGATAAGTTTGGTGCAAAGGGCAGAAAATGCTATGTACCAAGTAAGCATATAGATGGCTATAAGCCAGATGCTTTATTTAAGACTAATTCAAAGGGTTTAGCAAAAGGTGACGTATTCACTTTCGTCTATTCTGAGAATCAAGGAACAGTTGTAGTAAATGGACCAGATACTGTTACTGAAGAATATGTAGAAGTAGAGGGAGAGCCTAAATACGAGTACCAGTACAACTACAACCGCAGAGTTGTAGATGGCACAACCACTAATCGTGCTGGTAACGGTGGCAATAGAGTTGGTGGCGACAATGCCGCTGATGATGCAGACACAATTCTTGAAAATAATGATACAGAAAATACAGCAATCGTCGATGAGGATGTTCCAAAGGACGTAGTCGATATTGCTGAAGATCAAGTGGCAAAGCATGGTCATAAGAAGTCAAACCACTTTGCTCGCAATATTATCATTGGAATCATTATTGCAGCACTTGCAGTTGGAACAATCCTAGTAGCTTCCATAACAGCACAAAAGAAGCGAAAGGCCGAGATTGCAAGAGTAGATTCAAAGAGAAAAGATAAAAAGTAGATTACCTGTAGATTGTAGGAGAAATATATGGGTTCTTAATAGAACCGTTCTTGTGAGGTAACATAGAAGTCCTCACAAGAATCCCAGCAAGAAACGCGGCGTTAACCTTTAAAAAAGTTAACGTCGCTTTTTATATTTTGTAAAATATCTTTTTCGAGTAACTAAAAATCAGCACCGCAGGATGTCACATCTTGCCAAATTATTGTATTATTTGCCAGAAAAAGGGCTTTAATCAATATTTGTGATAAAATATCCATAGTTGGGGATATTTTTTTCTGGGGGGTTTTTATGAGTGGAAGAAAGCGTATCCTAATATTCATACTGGCAGTTGTAATAGCTGTGGGAACTATGTTGATTCCTGGTAAGGCTTTTGCTAAGACAAAGGAAGGGCAAAATACTAGGACGGTTAAAATTTCCGATGAAAAAGTTCCACTTGGCTTTGAGAACTTGGAGCAGCTCAAGTCCTATAAGAGAGCAGCGGTTGTTCTTATATTGGCAGGCTCAGCTCTTGTGGTAATCACTATAGTTGCCAGCAAAAAAGAAAAGAAAGATAAAATTAAATATAACTGATTTTTGGGAGAAAGATTATAAATGAAAAAATGTTTTAGCATCTCTGGAAAGACAATTATTGCTGTAATAATTATGGCAAGCCTTTCTTTGGTTATACCAAAGTTATTTGGTATGTCCGTATATAATGTTATTTCAGGATCAATGGAGCCTACAATTTCTGTGGGCTCCATTGTTTACGCCAAGCCCACTGAGTTTGATAAGCTGGCTAACGGAGATATTATTGCCTATGAGG
>Ga0129307_1001681_pt1 | contig 21777 bp, 18 predicted proteins | sample P1105metagenome_FD_94437 | JGI IMG/M metagenome (GOLD analysis project Ga0129307, IMG submission 94437) | Capybara group fecal microbial communities from Wisconsin, USA - P1105 metagenome | ecosystem: Host-associated > Mammals > Digestive system > Large intestine > Fecal | place: USA: Wisconsin... | reverse complement strand
TTTCTGCTGACAAGTGTTCCACTTTGGTATAATTCCTTGGCATAGCAAGACCTCCTGTTGTTGATTTCATTCTACAACAGGAGGTCTTTTTATTCAGTGTCCGTGATTCGGGATACGGTCCACTATCCTTCGGGCGTCTTATACATAGTCCAGCAATCTTGCCCTTGCGTAAGGAGTGCTGCTTATAAAAAGGAGCCTGTCATTACGACAGGCTCCTTTTCATTGTTGAATATATGTGTTTAGTACATTCCGCCCATGCCGCCGCCCATGCCGGCCGCGGGATCAGGCTTCTTCTCCTCGGGCTTGTCGGCGACGAGGACCTCGGTGGTAAGGATCATCTTCGCGATCGAGGCAGCATTCTCAAGGGCGCTGCGGGTCACCTTGACGGGGTCAATGATGCCGGCCTTGATAAGGTCAACATATTCACCCGTAGCAGCATCGAGGCCATGACCTTCTTCAAGGCCGCGGACCTTGGCAACAACAACATCGCCCTGAAGACCGGCGTTGGTCGCGATCAGGTGAAGAGGCGCAGCAAGCGAGTTGAGGACGATCTTGGCACCGGTTCGGACATCGCCCTCAAGCCCCTTCTTCTCGATTTCCTTCTCAAGATAGTCAAGGCTGTTGACCAGAGCCACACCGCCGCCGGCCACGATGCCTTCCTCAACAGCAGCGCGAGTAGCCGCCAGAGCGTCATCGATGCGGAGCTTGAGTTCTTTCTGCTCAGTCTCGGTCGCAGAGCCGACCTGGATCACAGCAACGCCGCCGACGAGCTTGGCCAGGCGCTCTTTGAGCTTTTCCTTGTCATAGTCAGACGTGGAGTTCTCGATCTCAGTGCGGATCTGAGCAGCGCGGTTGCGGATGTCATCCTTGTTGCCGTTGCCGTCGACGATGGTCGTATCTTCCTTGGTGACGCGGATCTTCTTCGCGCGGCCCAGCTTGGACAGGTCGACGTTCTCAAGCTTCTCGCCCAGTTCGGAGGTGACGACTTCACCGCCGGTGACGATAGCGATATCCTGAAGCATGGCCTTGCGTCTCTCGCCAAAGCCGGGGGCCTTGACAGCAATAGCGGTCATCGTGCCGCGCAGCTTATTGACAACAAGCGTAGCCAGAGCTTCGCCCTCGACATCCTCAGCGATGATCAGGAGGGGCTTGCCGGTGCCAAGGACTTTCTCAAGCACAGGAAGCAAATCCTTGACATTGCTGATTTTGCCATCGTGGATCAGCACATAGGCGTCATCAAGAGAGGCTTCCATGCGCTCAGGATCGGTGACCATGTAGGGGCTGATGTAACCCTTGTCAAACTGAAGACCATCAACAGTCTCAAGAGTCGTGCCCGTCGTCTGGCTGTCCTCAACGGTGATGACGCCGTCGCGGCCGACCTTCTCCATCGCCTCGGCGATAATGGCTCCGATGGACTTGTCGTTCGCAGAGATCGAAGCGACCTGGGCGATGTCGTCCTTGCCCTTGACCTGGTGAGCCATCGCCTTGAGGCGCTCAGTCACTGCATCAACAGCAAAGGTGATACCGTTGCGAAGGAAAATGCCGTTGGCGCCGGCAGCCACGTTCTTCATGCCCTCAGAGATCATTTCACGGGCAAGAACGGTTGCGGTCGTCGTACCGTCACCAGCGATGTCGTTGGTCTTGGAAGCAACTTCCTTAAGAAGCTGCGCGCCCATGTTCTCAAAGGGGTCTTCAAGCTCGATATCCTTGGCGATCGTCACACCGTCGTTGGTGATCGTGGGCGAACCGAATTTCTTGTCAAGAACAACGTTGCGGCCTTTAGGACCAAGCGTTACGCCGACAGTATCGGCAACTTTGTTGATGCCGCGTTCAAGCGCACGGCGGGACTCTTCACCAAAAGCAAGAATTTTAGCCATTTATGATTCCTCCTGAAAATTGATGTACGTTATTTGAACTACTTCTCGATTACAGCAAGAACGTCGCGCTCGCTGAAGATGACAAACTTCTCGCCGTCAAGCTTGATCTCGGTCCCGGAATACTTGCTGAAGATGATCCGGTCGCCGACTTTGACCTCAAGGGGCATTTTCTGACCATTGTCAAGCACGCGGCCGTTGCCGACAGCGATGACTTCACCCTCCTGGGGCTTTTCCTGAGCCGTATCGGGCAGATAAAGTCCGCTCTTCGTCTTTTCTTCTCCATTGACGACTTTAACAACGATACGATCTGCAAGGGGTTTCAGCTGCATAAAAGGTTCCTCCTAAAAATTGAAATCTAAATCATGCTCGAACTGATTGCGTATTAGCACTTAATCAGTTCGAGTGCTAACAAACGTAATAATACATTTTTATTTTCCATTTTCAAGATCAGCCAGATGGAAATATTTCACGTTTTAGCCTGTTATATCATATTAACTTCTGTATCATCGATTTTCAGCTTCAAGCATTGATTCAGTCTAACAGAGATAAAGAAAGAGAGGGCTTTCACCCTCTCTCTCTTTATCTCTGGGCCAGCGTTCCTTCGTGACCGCTGGCAAATTTGGCAAAATGCTCCTCGCAATAATCCCGAACTTCCTTTTCAGTAGCGAAATTCAGGACCTCATCTGCACATGAACGCATATCAGCCGAGCGAAGCTGAGAAAGAAGCCATTGCGTGCGTAGCATTTCAGAAGGGTTCATGCTGAACGTGCGAAGCCCCATCCCGAACAGGATCGGACTGAGCAACGGCTCTCCCGCCATTTCGCCGCAAAGACTGACCGGCTTGCCTGCCGATGCTCCGTTTTTAATGACAGTCTGCACGAGCCTCAGCACCGAGGGGAAGAACGGCGAATACAGATACGATAAAGCTGGTGCCAAACGGTCGACCGCCATCGTATACTGAATCAGGTCATTGCTTCCGATACTGAGGAAATCGCACTCATGTGCGATCAGATCGGATATGACTGCTGCAGACGGCGTTTCGATCATCACGCCGACTTGCATATGAGGATTAAATGCGATCTGCTCTTTCCGCAGCTCTTCTTTTACGTCGCTGATGATATTTTTTGCCAGCCGGACTTCTCCCACAGCCGAGATCATCGGCAGCAAGATCGATACGTCGCCATAGGCGCTGGCTCGCAGCATCGCCTTGATCTGACTCCTGAAGATATCAACTCTTGAGAGTGAATAACGGATCGCTCTGTGCCCCAGCGCCGGATTGTGTTCATCGGGCATGTTGAGATACTGCGGGATCTTGTCCCCGCCGATGTCGAGCGTCCTGAAGACAACGGGACGTCCTTTCATGGCCAGGATCGTTTTCTTATATTCCCACAGCTGTTCTCCCTCTGAAGGAAGATGATCGCGAGTCAGATAGATATACTCTGTACGGTACAATCCAACACCGTGTCCGTCGATTTCGACGATAGCCTTTACGTCAGAATCCGATGCAGCGTTTCCGAAGACCTTGAGCGGAATGCCGTCAGCGCTGCGAACAGGTTTGCCTTTAAATGAAAGCAGCTGCTCTTCAAACCCGCGTGCCTGCTCCTGCAGAGAGCGGTATTCTTCAATCGTCTTTTCGTCCGGATTTATCAGGACCTCGCCGCTGTTGCCGTCGACGATGATAAAGTCGCCATGATAAACATCGTTCGCAATGCCGGAAATGCCGACTACAGCCGGTTTCTGCCGATTACGGGCGACAATGATGGAATGAGAACCGATCGTACCTTCTTCGCAGACGAGCCCGATGATGTTATCTTTCTGGATCAGGGAAATTTCTGCGGTGCCGATGCTCTTACAGACAAGGATCAGCCCCTCTTTTTGGGCCTTTTCCATCTCGCCGCCTTCGATATGCAGAAGCAGACGGCAGACACGCGCCGATACATCTTTCACATCGTCTGCACGAGCTTTGAGACTGTCATCGTCCATCCCGTCAAAAACCTGGGCAAATTTCTCGGCCACCGTCTTAACAGCCCACTCTGCATTGACGCTTTGATCCAAAATCATGTTTCGGATATCGTCAAGGAATTCCGGGTCAGAGAGCATCTCGCCATGCAGACGATACAGATCAGGGCCTGCTTCGTCTTCATCGACGATCTTTTTCTCTGCGGCGTACAGCTGTTTTATCTCGTCCGCTGCTGTCGCGACGGCAAGATTGAAACGCTCGACTTCTCCCTCAGGATCGTCGACATAATCTTTTTCGATCTCGATCTGCTCTTTCCAGTCGACGTAAACCTGCCCCATCGCAATTCCCGGCGAAACTCCAAGACCTTTCAAAGGTACTCCCCCTCTGCCTCTTCTAAATTGCCTTTAAAGATAACACATCAGTTCCTGAATCTCAATATTGAATGCGTTTTCACTCAAGCTCCCATGATGCGGCTGCGGAAGATGAAAAAGACGGCGCCGAGGATGCAGAGCATCGCCCACAGGTAATCCAGGGTAAGGCGCTCTTTCATGTACAAGGTCGAAAACGGTACAAAGACTGTCAGTGCGATGACTTCCTGAAGGATCTTAAGCTGCCCCACGGAAAGAACTTCGCTGCCGATCCTGTTGGCGGGGACCTGAAGACAATACTCAAAAAACGCGATGCCCCAGCTGCACAGAGCGGCGATAAACCACGGACGGTCAGCGAGATTCTTCAGATGACCATACCAGGCAAATGTCATAAATACGTTGCTGCAGCACAGCAGAAAAACAGACAGCAGAACAGACTTCACTGCGATTTACTCCTCTCATTATGAAAAGAACTCGGGCAGACAGGCGCATGCAGCGCCGATCTGCCCAAGCAATTTTTGTTTTACAGCGTTTCCTTCTCGCTCGACTGGAGCACGACCACAGCGATCCCCGAGGGAACTTTGCGCGCAAAAGTCTGCGGATCTGCGGCAATGTTGGGGAACGTGTTGTAATGCATGGGGACCACTTCACGAGGCGCGATTATCTCCGCTGCCTTGGCAGCCTCATCCGCGTTCATCGTATACGTTCCGCCGATAGGAAGCAGCGCGATGTCGATCGTCATTTCGCGAAGTTTTTTCATATCGTCAAAAAGCATCGTATCGCCGGCGTGATAGATCTTATGCCCGTTCATTTCAATGACGTAACCGCGCGGCGAATCATCGGCCAGTTTGGAGCCATCCTCCGCATGGATCTGGCTGCTGTGCACAGCCGGCACTGCCGTGACACGGCCAAAGAGGAAGTTCTGGGTTTCCCATGGTTCAATGACTTTCAGAGCATCAGCGCCGACGCCCTGTGTTTTGAGATAATCTGCCATCTGAGAGCTGCAAATCACCTCGCACTCCGTAGCTTTCGCGATCGTGACTGCGTCTTTGATATGATCAAAATGACCGTGGGTAAGAAGCATCGCGTCAAGGGCGATAAAATCATCCGCGGTGCAGCACGCGTAAGGATTTCCGGTGAAAAAAGGGTCAATCACTACGGAGCTGTAATCACTCTGAAGCCTGAAACTCGCATGACCAAGATACTGAACGTTGACTGACATTGTTCTAACCTCCCGATTGATTGATGCACGCTTATTTTTAGCAAATTCCGCGGGAATATGCTACTATAAAATGAACATATTTAACGAAGATTTTCTTTTCCACTGCCGTAAAACGTAATTGGCAGCAGATTAACAATTATACAGGGAGCGATCAGTCATGAAAACAAACGTCCTCGTCATCGGCGGCGGCGGTGCCGGTTTGACAGCTGCGATCAGCGCAGCCAAAGAAGGCGCTCAGGTCCGACTCGTATCAAAAACGCAGGCAGGTATGAACACCTGCACAGCCTATTCAGGCGGGATTTTCTCCCTTGCCTGCGGAGAAGTCTCGCCAAAAGAGCACTTTGCCAAAACAATGGAAGTCGGATGCCATGCCAATGATGCGGCTCTGGTACAAACGATGACAGAGCACGCTGAACAAACGCTGCTCGAATTGCAGCGCTGGGGCGTCGATATTCGCTTTCCCCGTCCCGGCAAAGCGAGCGTCAGGCAGAGCGCCGCACACAAGCTTATGGGCGGCGAGGGATTTACTGCTCAGCTTCGCCAAATCGCACAGTCTGAACAGGTCGAACTGATCGAATCATCCATTGTCACAGATCTGCTGAATGACGATTCCGGCGTTTGCGGGGCAAAACTGGTCAACTGGCAGACGGGAAAAGCTCAGCTGCTTTACGCTGACGCCGTCGTCATCGCCACGGGCGGCGCTGGACAAATCTTTTCACGCACTGATAATCCCGTCCGCATGACCGGGGACGGCTACGCGCTGGCACTGAAAGCAGGACTGAAACTGCGGGACATGGAATTCATTCAGTTCTACCCGCTTGGCTGGAACGATCCCCAGCTGCCCGTATGGATGGCTGACCTCGGACTGATCGACTTTATCCCGCTCACCGACTCTCATGGAAAAGAATTTCTCCTGGAAAAGCTGCATGAGTGGGGTTTTAAAAATGGCTCCGAAGGCAATCTGTATGCGCGTGACCGCGCTGCCGCCGCTATCGCTAAAGCCGACCGCAGCGGCGGAGCATTCCTTCATTTGGAGGCTGCTTCGTCCGAACTGTGGCAGGACAGACGCTTTCTTCGACAGCTTATCATCGATCCAGCAAGGTTAAGGGATATCAGACGTCCTGTACGAGTCGCACCGCTTGAACACTATTTTTGCGGCGGCATCGTAATCGATGCAGAAAGCCGCACCGCAATGCCGCGACTGTACGCCTGCGGTGAAGCGACGGGCGGAGTTGACGGCGCTAACCGCATGGGCGGCAATGCACTGGCAAATATCGTCACATTCGGCATGCGCGCAGGTAAAAATGCCGCTGCCGAATCCCCGCGTGTCAATGTGCCTGTCGAACGCGAGACTCCGTTGCCCGATTACAATTCAAAGGGTGAATTGCCATCGGCACTTCGCCGGCAGCTGCAGAAAAACATGTGGGACAATATTGGTCCGATTCGCAATGAAAAAGGGTTGAGAGAGGCTCTGGAATTCCTTGACGAGTTTGAAGCACGTCCGATGCAAGCTGACTCCCCCCTGGAGCTCCTCAAGGCGCTTGAAATGCCAGGTCTTATTCAGACTGCACGCGCGTCGGCAAAAGCGGCTCTGCTGCGCAAAGAAAGCCTCGGCGTCCATATCCGAGAGGATTCAGTACAATAACTCAGCAAAAAACCCCGCTTTCAAACAAGAAAGCGGGGTTTTTTGTGTGCGTGCGGAGGCTGCTTGCAGTACGGACTGCTACTGACGGAAATCTTCGATCTTGAACAGATCCGTATAGCTCGGATAAGGCCACAGGTCAGCAGCGATGAGCGGTTCGACCTCGTCGCTGCTGCGGCGGATCGCAGACATAACGGCCGCGCCTCTTTCAACGAGGATATTGGCCGCTTCACGGGCTGATTTGCCGTGGAGCGAAGCGACGACATTCTCAAGCTCTTCAATCTGCTCGAGAATCGTGCATTTACTCTGAGCAAGACGGGTAATGTTCTTCTCCCACGGACCAATGGCCGACTTTACGCTTTCAGGCAGCGCTGCAAGAGCCTCGGCCTCGCGAGCAAGCTGCTTGGTGATTGCCGGAAGTACGCCATCGTACATCATCATTCTCAGGACGCCGAGCTCAGTTTCCACGGTTTCACAGTACTGTTCAAGGCGCACCTCGTGATACGCCTCGATCTCACGTTCAGTCATGATGCCAAGACCTGTCAGCAGTTCCCGATGTTCGCGCACCAGATACTGATCCAGCGCGTCGACTGTGTTGCGGCAGACAGGAAGTCCGCGTCTCTTTGCTTCTTCGATCCAGGCAGGCTCGTAGCCGTTGCCTTCAAAGCGCACGGCCTCCGACTCCTCCCATGCATCTTTGGTCACAGTCAAAGCCGCGTCCGCCACATCAGCACCGGCAACCACACGTGCTTCAAGGGCAGAGCTGAAGCGGTCGATTCCTTCCGCCCATATGGCAAGCAGGATCGTAAGCGGTCCGCCCAGGGCCTGCGGTGCGCCAACAGCGCGAAATTCCCATTTGTTGCCTGTAAAGGCAATCGGGGACGTGCGGTTGCGGTCGCTCATATCGCGTGAAACGGTCGGCAGCCGGTCAAGACCAAGGTCAAGCATTCCCTTTGCTGAAATGTCATCAGTCATGCCCTTAGCGATGTTCGACATCGCATGATCAAGGACGGAACCGACAAAGACGCTCATCACCGCAGGAGGAGCTTCGTTGCCGCCAAGACGATGACTGTTGCCGGCTGAGGCAATGCAGGCGCGCAGGAGCCCGCCATGACGTGCGACTCCCATCAGGAACGAGGCGATGAACGAAAGAAACTGGATATTGCGCCGCGGATTGCTCGTGGGCTTCAAAAGGTTGCGTCCCTCGCTGTCGCGCAAAGAGACGTTGAGGTGTTTGCCGCTGCCGTTGACGCTGGCAAAAGGCTTTTCATGCAGCAGGAGCTGGAAATGATGGCGGCGTGCCATTTTGCGCATCACTTCCATGAGCATCTGATTCTGATCACAGCCGCGGTTTGCCTCCGCAAGGACGGGAGCGAACTCGAACTGCCCGGGGGCCACCTCGTTGTGCCGCGTGTTCATGATCTGACCGAGGCGGTACATATCGCGCTCGACGTCTTCCATGTAGGCAAGAACCCGCGGATGGATCGCTCCGAAGTAGTGAGCCTCCACCGTCTGAGACTTGGGTGACGGCGCACCGATGAGCGTGCGGCGGCACAGTTCGATATCGGGACGCTTGCGAGCCTTTTCCTCATCGACCAGGAAATATTCCTGCTCGGCGCCGATCGTTACATCGACTGATCTGACCGTGCGGTTGCCGAACAGCTTGAGCAGGCGCATCGACTTTTCCTGAATAACGTTGATGCTCTTGAGCAGCGGCGTCTTCATATCGAGAGGCGTGCCGTCATAGGAAATAAAGACCGACGGGATGCAGAGCGTGCCGCCCTTGTGACTGAGGATGATGAACGCGGGGCTGGATGGGTCCCAGGTACAGTATCCGCGTGCTTCAAAAGTGTCTCTCATGCCGCCTGAGGGGAACGAGGAGGCATCGGGTTCGCTGCGGATCAGTTCCTTGCCGCTGAAGGACTGGATAGGCTGCCCGTCGTCGTCGATATTGAGGAAAGCCATGTGCCGCTCAGCAGTCGCTTCGGTCCGAGGCTGGAACCAATGCGCATAATGCGTTGCACCTTTGGAAAGGGCCCATTCTTTCATCGCTGCCGCCACGAAATCAGCGATCGAACTGTCGAGCTTGCTGTCACCGTTGACGGCCGTCATCAGCTGTTTGTACACGTTTTCGGGCAAACGTTCTTTCATTGCCGCCTTGTCAAACACGTGCATGCCAAAAATCTCTGCCGGACGCGCTACGCCTTCATCCATTTGTGATGCCCTCCTTGATAGTGACTTTTGCTTTCGCTAAACCGAACGCATATAAAAAATTTTTTCGTCGTCGTTTTTATACGACGCGAAGAGTATACCACACTTTTTCAAAACATCAATGCAGAAGTTGCTTAAAATAAGAATTTTCACTTGTCGACATCCTAATCTTCGCACCTCTTTTTTGAATTTCGCATGCATGCAATTTGAAATCCGTCTGCAAAGAAAAAAATCCCCGCTACACGCGGGGATTTTTTCAGCAGTTGCCTTCATAGACAAATTTCAAATTCTTCCTGGCAATTTCGGCAAGCCGGTAAATCTTAGAAATCGGAGTCGCCTCTTCGTGGAAATGATACCGCGGGAAATAGCGTGACAGATGCAGCGGGATTTCTGTGCTCAGCCCCGCCAGCCACGCTGAAAGCGCAGCGATCTCGTCATCACTGTCGTTTTTCCCGGGCACGACCAGCGTTGTAACTTCAATATGACAGCCATGCCTGACTGAGACGCTGATAAACTCTTTGACAGTCTCGAGATCACCGCCGAGCCATCGGTAGTAATCGGGTGAAAAGCCTTTAAGATCGACGTTCATCGCATCGATAAAAGGGAGCAAGCGCTCAAGCGGCTCGCGAAGCAGCGAACCGTTTGTGACGAGAACGTTTTTCAGCCCAAGTTCATGCACAGTCTGCGCACAGTCACGAACGAACTCATATCCGACTGTCGGCTCATTATACGTATAAGCAACGCCAATATTATCCTGCGCGGCCAGTTCCCAGGCCTTTCTGGCGATTTCATCGGGAGTGACGCGAAACAGCGGCACGGTTTCGCCGTCGCTCATCGAAATATCACTGTTCTGGCAAAATGGGCAGCGCAGATTGCATCCGTAGCTGCCGAGAGACAAAATCCGTTTGCCAGGCCAAAAGCGCCGCAAGGGCTTTTTCTCAATCGGGTCAAGCGCTGCGGAAGTGATCAGCCCGTAATTGTCGCAGACGATCGCGCCGTTTTTGCAGCTTCGAGCACGACACAGACCGCGCTGCCCTTCACTGAGCAGACAGCGGTGAAAACAGAGTCCGCACTCCGTCATAAGTGACGCACCACTTCAAAACGCTCGATGAAATACAATTCGCCAGGGCCGATACTCGCCTTGCGCAGAGCGATGGCCAGCTGCTGTTCAACAGTATCCACTCCGTCAAGGTTGGGCAGCAGAAGCCCCCTTTTGCTGCCGCTTGTGACGATAACGCCGTAACGTCTTGGGTCAAGCTTGTCGCGATCTGCGCGTTCGGCTGGCGAGAGAACGTCTACATCGTAGATAAGGTATGGAAGTTCCTCTTTTGTCACAGGATCAAAGCGAGGATCCTGCGTTCCGGCTGAAACTGCATTGCGCATGATCTCCTCGGCAATCGATCCCGTCACAGGAGCAATGGTTCCGATACAGCCGCGCAGCTCACCGAATTTTTTCAGTGATACGAAAACGCCAGCACGGGAACGGCGCAATTCATCGGGCACATCCTCAATCACCGAAGGCGCGCGTCCTGTTTTTAGAAACTGTTCCAGCGTCTTGCGCGCCAGTCGAACGTAATCGTCATTTCGAGCGGCTGCCTGGGCACATTTTTCACGTTCACGGCGCAAATACTCTTCTCCGCAACGTTTGTGAGGATCATCTTCTCCCGGAGCAAAGCAGACGACACCATAACCGACGCCGAACGGTCCTTCATAGCTGAGCTGCTCGGCACGAACACTGCGCCCGTCGAACGCACCGCTCATGATCACGAATGAACGATGACCGCACTCAGCGGCTTTCTCGCAGAGTACAGGATCAAATTCAAGCAGGGCTGTAAAATCTGCACGCGAGAGAGCGTCCATTACCTTTTTATCATACAGAGGCCCCTCAGGGACAAAACCGTAAGGGCCGTCGTCTTTCAGCTTATGCGAAAGATCGCCGCTGGCAATGATGACAGCCCGACGATCGAGCGCGTCGGCCGCCTTGGCGATCGCCTGTCCGAATCGGTAATGATCTATCAGAGGAAAGCCAGAAAGTCCTATACGTATCGCTGGGATGCACCCGCACTGTTCAAAAAAATACCGAAGCGGGATCATCGTCCCGTGATCGAGATTCGCGTCCCGCTCGCCCATCGTCCCAGCGTGAAGCCCCATCTCTTTTGCCTCTTCCGCTATGCGCTGGGCCAGCTTCGCATCATAATCTGTTTCAATGCGAACGTCGGGACGGCCAAAGGCTCGAAAATCGCCGTGAGCGCGCCTGCCCGGCGAGATGTGGAAGTAATCCCGGTACAGAACTGAATGCGGCGAAAGTACGATCAGCACATCCGGCTTCATCTGCGCGCAGCGGCGGGCGGCTTCACGGTACGCAGCATCGGTCGCAGCGATTTTTTTCTCTTCTCCGCGTCCGATCTCAGGCATGATGATCGGCGGGTGCGGCACAGCAAATGCTCCAAGAACAGACATGATTTTCAGCACCTCCTAAGCACGACCGGCGCTCCACGACGCCGTTTCGTTCTCGAACTCTTTCATAAAGTGCAGCAGCAGGGTCAGCGCCAGCAGATCGGCACAGCCTCCGGGACTGAGATTTTCAGAGATGAACTTCCGATCGAGAGCTTCGATTTCAGTCTTGCTGGGCACAGAATTGCTCTTGAATTGCGCTTTCAGCTCGCGCTGCACGGCTCGGAAACGCTCCAGACTCGACCGTCGGATCATATTCGTGTCGTCAACTTCACAGATAAGGCGAACGAGCGTGACCGCTGCTGCATCGTTCAAAGAAGCCCCGCTCTCCAGGAGCTTTTCAAGCAGCGGCAATGCTGTTTTCAGCACTGATGGAAAACCTGCTGATGCTTCTCCACGCACACCTGAGACGCCGCATGATTTGAAAATGCGTACTCCGGCAGTGTCGTGAGCCACTGAAAAATCATCGTTGACGTTTGTGGTCATTGCAGCAGCCGTATGAGCCAATCTCTCTGATGAAACGCGTTCACCTCGGGCCCAGAGCCATCCACGGGCGGCACAGAGCACTCCGACTGAAAAGATCGCGCCTTTGTGAGCGTTCACACCGCCTGTGGCGGCGTACATAGCCTCCTCGGCTTCCATACCGGGAAGTCGCAGCATACGGAACAGCTCGTCCGGGCGGCGCTCGGCGCATTCAATGCCGAGCAGTACGCACTGGCGAAAATAAGCAGCAAGAGCACAGGCACTGTTGATAAACGTGAACAGATCCATGTCACGGTGTGAACCATTGTTGAATCGATCGACGAGCCCCGGCTTGGGCGACACACAGACTTCGCACAGAAGGGCACGCTGCGCCTGTTCCGCGACACGGGATGAAAAAGTTTCGCATTCATCGTCATACATCAGCTTCACCGCCGTGCGCGCCAGTTCATCAGCGCTGTGAATACGCCGCGGTGCACAGTCCAGCACCGGCCGCCCGCAGATGATGCATGTGCGAGGAGGCAGTCCGACTTCTCCACGCTCGATTTTTTGTCCGCAGCTGTTCAGAACGTCCATATCATACAGCCTTGACGCCTGACTACTCTCCTCGAGAGCCGAAGTGATCTTTTTGATTTCAAGAGCAGGCACATCAGTCGACAGAAAAGCCTCGCTACCCGTCACGTCAAAAAAAACTGTTTTACTGTTCACCTGAATATGCTGCCTATCCAGCGCGCGTTCCAGGCGCGCGAGGCCTCGCTCGAAAAAGGCTTGCGCCAGAGGAAACTGCTTCACAGGACCGGGCATGTTCAGCGTAAAACTGACTAAAGTGTCTCCATTTTTGAGCATTTCGTTCTGGCGTACCACACGCCGCTCTCGAGCGTCGAGGACTTCCGTCAGCGTTACTTCACGACCTTCGCGCAGACGTTCAATTTCCATCAGTGTCACTTCCCATCATGGGTTTTTGCTCTTCCAAGACAACTATACCTTTTCCTTGCATTTTTTGCAAAGAGAACGGGCGTTCCGCGCACAAAGCACGGAACGCCCGTTTTGTTTCAGACATTTATTTCAGGGCAGAACTTAAAGATCATCACTTTCGTCAAGCGCTTTGGAGACGAGCTTGGCAAGGCCGATCAGAGCAATCAGGTTGGGGAACACCATGATGCCGTTGAAGAAATCTGAAAGCTCCCAGACAAGATCAAGTTTGAGCACTGAACCGGCGACGACGAACGCGACGACGATGAGACGATACGGCGTCAGTCCCTTGCGGCCAAACAGGTATTTGATATTCTGCTCGCCGAAGAAGTACCAGCCAATGATCGTGGAGAATGCAAAGAAAAGCATGCACACGGCGACAAAAGGCATTCCGAAACTGCCGAGGCCGACTGTGAACGCATTCTGCGTCAGGGCGATGCCGCTGGTTTTGCCGTCGATGACGCCGGTCACGAAAATGACGAAGGCCGTCATGTTGAGCACGATGAACGTGTCGATAAAGACGCCCATGATCGCGGCAAAGCCCTGCTCTGCCGGATGCTTGACCTTCGCCACAGCGTGAGCGTGAGGCGTCGAGCCCATGCCGGCTTCGTTGGAGAAAAGCCCGCGGGCAACGCCGTAACGGATGGCCTCTTTCATTGTCGCGCCAATAAGACCGCCGGTGGCAGCCTTAGGATCGAACGCGCCGTCGATGATCATCCAGAACATGTGCGGGATCTGAGAACCGAAGCGGACAAGGATGATCATTCCACCGATCAGATAAAGCCCTGCCATGAGGGGCACGATCTTTTCAGTAGCAGAAGCGATACGTCCCATGCCGCCGAAGAATACCCACGCAGCGATCGCGCCGACGACGCAGCCCACAGCCAGGCGATTGACGCCAAAAGCGTTGTTGAAGGCGTCAGCAATCGAGTTCGACTGCACCATGTTGCCGATAAAGCCGATCGCGATGATCAGAGAAACGGAGAAGAACATCGCCAGCCACTTGCAGTGAAGCCCTTCGGTGATATAGTATGCAGGGCCGCCGACCACATGCCCGTGCTCATCCTGCGACTTAAACGTCTGAGCCAGGACGGCTTCGGCAAAGATGGTCGCCATACCGAAAAACGCCGCCAGCCACATCCAGAAGATCGCTCCCGGTCCGCCAAGCGCGATGGCCGTCGCTGCGCCGGCCAGATTGCCGGTGCCAACCTGAGCGGCAATTGCTGTTGCAAGAGCCTGGAACGAGCTCATGCCTTCCTTGCCGGCACGCTCGCCAAATATCGTCAGGTTGCCGAAGACCTGCCTGCAGGCACGTCCAAACTTGCGTACCTGAACAAATTTAAGCCGTAATGTAAAATAAAGCCCCGTTCCGCACAGAAGCGGGATAAGACAATACAGTCCCCAGATAAAACCGTTTGCCTTTGAAACAAGAGCAGTTAACTGATCCATGTTATTCCTCCTTCATTCTCAATAAAGCCTGTGCCGATTCTCCTTTTTCTGTCCTATTGCGGATTGATACTGCGCTTTGCACAAACCTTGGGCAGAAAGTTATGCCAAGCTCACAATAGACGCCATTATTATGCGATACTTTTCACATTTAGCAAGTGCAATTCTATAGCAAAAAAAGCTATGATCCTGATGTATTTTAGATATTTTACAGCATCAGTGACAGGATTAAAGCCTCAATCGTATTTTTTAATGTTCGTTATAACTTTTAAACATATGACAGAGTGTAAATTTTATGCTGAAACAGAAAAAATTCTCTCAATATGTCAAATTTAGGGTAAAATAGAACAAGCTTTCTTAGAAGGAGTCCATTATGAATTTACGTAAATTCGGAGCCGTGATTGGGCTGTCCATTGTTTTGCCGTTTTTGACGCCTTTGCTTTCTCATGGATCGGAAATACCCAGAGCCGCCGTATCATCTGACAAACTTGCTGCGCAAAAAGCAGTCGAAGAAAACGAAATCACAAAAGATGTCAGGATGGGACTGAAAGCATGGTTTAATGGCGATACGCCAAAAGCTGAGGAGATTTTTTCGCGGCTTGTTGAAAATAACTGTGAAAATCCTGTCCCCTATCAGGCGCTGGCCATCATCTTTTCTGACCGTCACGCAAACTATGACCGCGTGACTGAGCTGTACAGTCGTCATAAAGTTTTATCGGCCAAGAACATGCAGAGCTACCGTGACGTGATTGATTCGATCCGGCAATACGCCGGCAAAGGGAGTCCGCAGGCTCAGCTTCTCCTCGCGCGTGTCACTGGATGGGGCATGAATGGCTCTATCAACACATACCGGAGCATGCTGCTTTTGCGCAGAGCTGCTGACGGAGGTTACGATCAGGCGCAGCGGGAGCTGGGGCTTCTGTATGAAGACGGCACCGGCGTCGCTAAAAATCCCTGCAGGGCTGCCGAATTATACAGTGCGGCAGCAGCTCAGGGGGACGCTTTTGCGATGAAATATCTCGCTGTGCTCTCGCTCAACGGCTCGATAAAACGTCCTGATAAGCATGACGCGATAACTCTGCTTGAACAGGCCGATAAGGCCGGACTGCCTGAGGCACGGCTGATTCTTGCGCAGATTTACAACAACGGGATCGGGGTTAAGCGGAATTCCGCAAAAGCGTTCATCTGGTTCCAAAAGGCCGCAGAAAGCGGAAGCGCAGAAGCTATGACAACGCTTGCCCGTTTGTATGAAAACGGCACAGGCGTCAAAAAATCTTCTTCCAGTGCACTGCACTGGTACAATGAGGCTGCAAAGCGCGGAAGCCACGACGCTCTTTTCAGGCTGGGCGTGCTTTACTACACAGGCACCCAGGTGAAATCAGATCATGCTGAGGCGTTCCGTCTCTTCAAGCAGTCTGCCGAATTCGGCAATATCGCTGCCTGGTTCAATGTTGCCTTTCTGCTGAAAACAGGTGACGGCACGGCGCAGGATCTTCCCGAGGCAAAAAAGTGGTTCGAGCGTTCTGCCCTCACAGGCAATTCACGGGCACAGCTGAATCTCGGACTTATGTTCGCAAATGCTGAGGGCGTGAAAGAAGACTTCGAAGAGGCCTACTTCTGGTTTGAGCTTGCCCGGCTGTTCGGCAATCCCGATTCTGACAAAGGTCTTCAGTTCACTGGGCAGAAGCTCGACGATGCTGCGCGCGACCGTGCTCAGCGACGCGCTCAGACGACCTTTAAGCAAATCAGGAAACTCAGGCCATAAATAAAAGCGGCAGAAGAATCCCGTTCACCGGAAACTTCTGCCGCTTTATTATTTTATTTCTGTTATTTAGCCGCGCTCGCAGAGCTCAAGCAGAACGCCGCCGGTCGCCTTGGGGTGAAGGAAGGCGATCATCGCACCGCCCGCACCGCGACGGGGCTTTTCGTCGATCAGCTTCACGCCTTTTTCCTTGAGCTCAGCAAGAGCCGCCTCAAGGTTCTCAACACGGATAGCCACGTGATGAAGTCCGCCGCGGCCGCCGTTCTTTTCCATGAACTTCGCGACAGGGCTGTCCTCACTCGTGGGCTCAAGGAGCTCGAACTCCGTGTCCTTGACAGGAAGAAAAGCCGTCTTCACTTTCTGATCCTCGACAACTTCGACACCGTGGCACTTGATGCCAAGCGTGTCCTGCCAGAACTTCAGTGCCTCATCGATGCTCGGAACGGCAACACCCAGATGATCAATAACAGTCAGATTCATAGGAAAAATCCCCCTTGAATGAATTTGTGGAACTCACTTCAGATATGATAGCAGAAAACGCGAAAGAGGAAAAGACGATTTTTTCAGCATCGATCGCTATTTGATTTTTTCAGAAAAGTGCAACATTCACACCGATTTTCCGAATGAAGAACTCCCCGAAAAAAAGAGCACATAAAAGCCCGACGAAGATAAACGGAGCCAGAGGCAAGGCGTCGCGCCTGCTTACGCGCCCCATGATGAGCAAAAGCAGCGCTGCCGCACCGCCGAAAATTACCCCGAAATACAGCGTCAGCAGCGACATTTTCCAGCCGAGAACTGCCCCGAGTCCGGCCATCATCGTCACGTCGCCCCACCCCATCGATCCTCGGGTGAGCACAATTACAAACGCAAGCGGAGCAGCTCCGGCTGATGCACCGTACAGTGCATCAGGCAGAAAGCACATTCCGCCGCAGGCAAACCTCAGCACCAAGCCCGCAAGAGATGTTACAATCACCGCACGGTCATAAATATATCCGCACAGCCAGTCAGTAACGGCGTGAAACAGACCTGCTCCAGCAGCCAGACAAGACAAACAATAGTGACAGGCGTCAGGATAGCGAAATAACAGCGCGACAGAAACACAGCCGCCAAGAACGCCGCAAAAGCAGAAAATCGCTCTGGCACACGTCCTTTTTTCCCCCGCTTCGTCACCTGCAGTTCTGTAAGCGGCCCAGCACACAGTAACTCCGCATGCTGCGCCGAAGATAGCAGACGCAGCCAGGCGCAGCCCGTCCATATCACTAAAAAATGGGAAGCAGAGCCTTGAATTCAGGCGTGTCGGCTCTGCCAAGGAGTTGATAGATGACTGTCTCCACCGGCAGGACGCCGATATTCGCGGCGAGCAGATTGCGCATTGCCAGTTCGTGATGTTCACGTTTTCGGCTGCCGCACGCTTCTTCGGCAACGACCACCTCATATCCCAGATTCTTCAGTCCCATCGCTGTCGAAAAAAGACAGATGTGACTCTCGATCCCGAACACGATCACCGTTTTCCGCCCCTGGCAAGCAATCAGTTCTTTAAAACCCTCAGCTTCAAGGCATGAGAAACTCGTCTTGCTCAGAAGCATTTCTTCATTGATAAAAGAACGCAAGGGCTCCACAGTTGGCCCAAGCCCCTTTGGATACTGTTCGGTGACGATAAGGGGGATCTTCATTACCTCTGCGCTTTTCAGCAAACGTGAAGCTTCATGCACGACATTCTCTCCGCCGTGCACTGCGGGAACGAGCTTCTCCTGCACGTCGATCATGAGAAAAACGCAATTTTCAGTTTTGAGACAGATCGGTTCCATCAAATTCCTCCTCGTGAAATTTTCTTTTTCTATTATGCCATATTTCCGACAGATGTGGAAATCAGTTTTTTGTGGTAAGCTGAGAACAATATTTCCACACCATTCTTTTATCCGGAGGTTTCAGATTGAACGCCAACCACTCCGACAGACAGCCGCTCACGGTCGGTTCACTCATGCGAAGCATGATGACGCCCGACTACCCTACCCATATCGTTAGATTGCTTGAAAAAGTTCAGAGCTGGCTTACCCAGACGTTTCACCTCGATGGGATCGACATGCCGTACTGGGAGGTCATGCGTGATGCTCCCGATACCCTGTTTGAACAGATCAGCTGGATCGAGCGCTCCGTTGCGCTTTTGCCGTCCACAGTCCCTCCGCCGCCGCAGGCCGAAGCCGTCGTCCTCTCGCTCGGTGAAGTTGATCTGACTGGAGCCATGCGACTGGCTGTCGACTACAGCCTTATATTTTCTAATTCCGCCTGCCGGCGAGTTTGGATCGTGACTGACTGCTGGATCTATTGCGACGTCGCTGAATACAGTGATCATATCAAAGCTATGAATAACAGCGGCATTGCCGTACGGTTCATGCTTGTGACACCATGGGGATGGATCGAAGTTCCCATTTCGGCTATCAGCTCAAGCCGCCTGCCGGGGGCCTCTACTGATGACGGACGCGGCAGAAACCGGCGCCGCAAAGATGATGACTGAGCTTTCAATATTCGCCATTGACGAAAATGCAACAACGTTGTAAAATGCCCTTTGTGTCCGGGGTGTAGCGCAGTCTGGTTAGCGCGCCTCGTTCGGGACGAGGAGGTCGGAGGTTCGAATCCTCTCACCCCGACCATTTCAGGACGCACAGTCTCGGCTTTTGCCGAGACTTTTTTGTATCTGAAAAATCGGCTTGACTATTATTGACTATAACGTTAAAATTCTTTAAAGAGGTGAACAGCGATGGAACAGCGAAAAAATGACAAAACAGTCGCATATAATCGAAAAGCCCGTCACGATTACATCATCCTTGATACCTTTGAATGCGGCATCGCTCTCACCGGCACAGAGATCAAGTCAGTCCGCGCGGGCAAAGTCAATCTGCGCGACAGCTACGCCAAGTTTGAACGAGGCGAGCTCTGGCTGATGAACGCCCACATCTCGCCCTACGAAAAAGCCAGCTGGTATCAGCACGATCCGCGCCAGAACCGCAAGTTGCTGATGCATCGCTCAGAACTTAGAAAGTTAAGCGCTAAAATCAAAGAAAAGGGCTTGACACTTGTACCTCTTTCGATGTATCTTAAAGAAGAGCGGATCGCCAAGATCCTGCTGGCACTCGCCCAGGGCAAAAACGCTCATGATAAGCGCGAGGCAATGTCCGATCGCGACGCAAAAAGGGCGATTGCCCGAGAAATGCGCAATCGCGCAAACACTTGAGCAAAAGATTGTTGTCACCAGTACACTATTTGGGGACGATCAGGTTCGACTGGTATGGTGGAAGTCTGGAAGCAGGCCGAGCGACAGGCGTTACCTGTCACAAAAAAGAAACGACAACAATTACGCACTGGCTGCTTAATTAAGCAACCGCCCGAACGAGGAAGAGCGCTCGCGTACTCGCAAGGGCCAATCACAGCGGGCAGCGTCTAAGGCACGGCACGTATAGAAATGACAGCTGTTCTGTCGGTCACAGCTCCATTTCTGCGAAGTAAAGAGATCGAATAAGCCTGTAGCTGTCCATTCATACACATCATGTCAGGACCGGGGTGCGATTCCCCGCGTCTCCACCATTTTTCATGATCAAACAAGCGCATTAAGTGACAAATCCGGTCTTAGACCGGATTTTTTTTGTGCCCAGATTTATGACACTGCTTCGTCCTGCCCTTTTATGATCGTCCATACAGTTTTTAACTCTAAATAAAAGCATTCGGCCTGTATATATCAAATATTCTCACTAGACACTATTTAACAGAAATGGTAAACTCATAGCAGACCAACAAAAAGTATTCTTTTTATAGGTGGTGAAGCTGCATGAGAGTGCAACTGACGCGGCAGAACATTATTGAGCGGGACGCGGGAGCCAAACTGGTGCGGAATCTCATCACCCGTCCGGCGGATACCTTCATAATAAACCTGGAACATTACGGCATCCTGATCGTTGACCGCGCGGCTGTGCCCAACACCGGTTCCCTTATGCTCATGTCGTCAGAAAAAGGGTTCAGATTACAGCGAGCCACGAAGCCGGGCATCCCCTCCAAGGATCTGTGGGGCGTGGTGATGTGGTACATCAAGAGGCCCTGACATGGCTCGCCTGCTAGGCCTAGCCGACGCCAACAACTTCTTTGTCTCCTGTGAGCGCGTCTTCCGCCCGGAACTTGCGCGCCGCCCTGTCGTCGTCCTCTCGAACAACGACGGCTGCATCATTGCCAGATCGAACGAAGCCAAGGCGATGGGGATCCCCATGGGAGCTCCGATGTTCCAGTACGAGGCGTTCTGCAAAAAGCACGGTGTGACCGTCTTCTCCGGCAACATGGCGCTGTACCGGGACATGTCATCTCGCGTACTCAAGGCGCTGCGGCGGTTCTCGGATGTTGTTGAGCCGTACTCGATCGATGAGAGTTTCTTCAATCTTTCGATCGCCTCAATAGAAGACCCGGAAGATTACTGCATCAATATCCGCAAGACAATCCTCCACCGCACCGGCATTCCCGTTTCCATAGGCATCTCGACGACGAAGACACTCTGCAAGCTCGGTTCAGAGATCGCCAAAGAGCAGGGCAAACGTGATCCTCATGCTCCGGGCGTTCATTTCCTCTCCGCGATGGCAGCGGGCAGTCTCTTTCACACCCTGCCGGTCTCGGAGATATGGGGCATCGGCGGACGCACAGCGCAGAGCCTCAAGAGATTCGGGATCACGACCGTTGAGCGGCTGCTGCAAAAGGACGAAGACTGGGTACGCAAGTACATGTCCATCCGTGGTGTGCGCACCGTGCGAGAGCTGCGCGGCATCTCCTGTTTTCCTCTCGAAGAAGAGGAACCGCCGCAGAAGTCCATGATGGTCTCTTCGTCCTTCGGGCAAAAGCTCAGGGACTATGAGCCGATAAAGGACGCTGTCGTGAAGCACGCCGCCGAGGGCGCGTTCCGGCTGCGGCATGAAGGACTCCGAGCCGGCGTTGTCGGCTGCCATTTAAGAACAAGCTATTTCACGCAGTCTGTCGTGGTCAGGGATTATTCAGTCCCTCTGAATCCGCCGACGAGCATCACGCAGGAGATCGTCGACGGGGCCATAAAAGCACTGGAACACGTTTACAGGCCGGGCATCGAGTACGCCAAAGCAGGAATTTTCTTTTCAGACCTCGAACCCGAGGAAGGCGGCCAGCTCATCCTGGAAGACCTCGATCCGAAGCGCCAGAAGATGAACGCGCTGATGAAAGCGATGGACGAGATCAACGCCAGGTTCGGAAATAAGACGATCATCCCGGCGTCGATCAAGGACACCTCAGCCAGCGATCCGCATAAGGGCCGGCTGTCTGAGTGGAAAGAGAGCGACCTGATACACCTACAGATTCGCAATGCTCATAAAGAGCTTGA
>Ga0129307_1001680_pt1 | contig 21787 bp, 23 predicted proteins | sample P1105metagenome_FD_94437 | JGI IMG/M metagenome (GOLD analysis project Ga0129307, IMG submission 94437) | Capybara group fecal microbial communities from Wisconsin, USA - P1105 metagenome | ecosystem: Host-associated > Mammals > Digestive system > Large intestine > Fecal | place: USA: Wisconsin... | reverse complement strand
GGCTGGCGAAGTAAGAACACTCATTATGATGACTGCACAGATGGACAAGAAGAAATACGGAAAGAAATGCCCCGTACGCCAGAGACTGCCCCAGGACCCCGGACAGGCTGGCAAAGACCAGGCGCAATCATTCCTAAAGATGCTTGCCGGATATGATGTACAGATCAAGCCAGAATCTGGCGATAAAGCAACTCGTGCGGAGCCTATGGCTGCACAGTGGCAACACGGAATGTTTGATATTGTCGAAGGCGAATGGAACGAGGAGTATCTGAACGAACTTGAATCTTTCCCGGATGGTAAGTGGAAGGATATGGTGGACGCAGGAAGCTCCGCATTTAGTGAACTGACTTTAGGCATGAGCAATATCGCCGGAGGTCTCGTATACAACAGACTATCGGAAGTGTTTATGTCAGAAGACCAATCAGACAATCCGTATATCTTAAAGAAAGACAAACTGGCTGAATACAAGAGCCAAAACGCTCTTGGAGAAATCCATATCGGACTGGTATTCGGTGTTAATGGTTCTGGCAATGCCCTTGTGGCAACCACGAATTTGAATTACGAAGCAATGATAGTCTTGAAATCAGTTCTGTACTCCGGCGAATCGGTTGATCCGGAGACAGTAACAAGTAGATGCATAGACTTCATACGCAGCATACGTGATGAATATGGATATCTGACCGGAGTATACTGCGAGAAAGGTGAGCAAGTAATGCGAAGAAACCTTAAGAATGCCCTTGCTGAGCATGACATGGGAGACATTAGGGTTGGAGCAGCACTTGATCGCAATCTTGGAGACCGAATTAACACAGTCAATAAGCTGGTAGCAAACGACCGATTCTATATTGTTGAGGATGAGGCGGTAAGCATAAGCACAGCCCTCATGACGGCAACGTGGAATGCAAAAGTAAGCGGCGGCACACTCGCACGTTCACAGGAAAGCGACCAGTTCAGTCTCAATGCTTTCGAATACTCTTTTGAAGGAGATATGAAAAAGTATGTTGATAACATCAGTTAGGAGGATATTTAAGTGTGGATAACAGATATGATAGGAAAGGTGGTGAATAGATTGTTCCCAAGAACACAGATTGAGAAAGCACTCGGATCAAGGGTGGTCGTATCTGACAAGATGGAACAAGCCATCAGCCTATGGACGAATATGTACATAGATGAACCACCTTGGAAGAATGATAAGTGCAAGACAATGAACTTGCCTGCCTCCATAGCTCACGAATTTGCAAGACTGATAACGCTGGAACATGACTTCCAGATTACAGGCTCGACATTTGCTGATTATCTCGACTCTCAGATGCACAGAGGATTGAAGAACTTCAAACAGATAGTCGAATTCTACTGCGCAAAAGGAGGCGTTGCCATGAAACCATATGTCAGCGGCACGAACATTGACATCGATTTCACACAGGCAGAATGCTTCTATCCGACAGATTATGACAGCAACGGCAAGATAACAGGAGCTATCTTTGTAGATCAGTTCCGTTCCGGAAAGTATATCTACACAAGGCTGGAGAAGCATCTATTCTCGTCCAACCAGTTAATTACAGATGAAACCGGAGCAGAAAGGATCACAAACACCTACACGGTAACAAACAGAGCATTCAGAAGCGAACAGCTGATGACATACAATGCGGATGATTATACCGAATTGTCAGCGCAGGATCCGTTCCGTGAGGAGATTCCATTAAGTACAGTTTCTGACTGGGCAGGACTCTCGCCGGAGGAGGTCATCATTGATATTGACAAGCCCTTGTTTGTATATGTTAAGGTTCCGGCTGCAAACAACGTCGACACGAAATCGCCTCTTGGTGCATCTGTATATGCTAAAGCAGTGGATGCAATTAAGATAGCAGACGAACAGTACAGCGAGAGTAAGTTTGAATTCGAAGCACTCGAAGCAGCAATAGATGCAGACGCAGACCTGTTCAAAAGAACAAGAGAAGGTAGACCGATATTGCCGACCGGATCAGAAAGAGTGTTCAGAACTTACGAATCAAGGCAGGGTGATAACGCCCAGCCATTTCTGCGTGAGTTTGCTCCAAGCTTCCGAGACGGCAGCCTGTTTAATGGCTTGGACCACTATTTGAAGATAGTGGAGTTTCTTGTGGAGCTTTCGTTTGGCACGATCAGCGACCCGTCATCTGTAGAAAAGACAGCAGAGGAGATAAAGACATCAAAGCAGCGTAGCTACTCAGCAGTCTGCAATATGCAGGGTGCATGGGATGAAGCGCTGCATGATTTGGTCTATGCCATGTCTGTCTACGCTATCATGTACGGCCTTGCTCCATATGGAGCGTATGAGCTGTCAGCAACTTGGGGAGACGGCATCTTAGAGGATATCGACAAGGAGTTCAACAGGCGTTGGATGATGGTCAATGCCGGAAAGATGAAGCCTGAGAAGTTTATGGCTTGGTACTTTGGATGCTCTGAACAGGAGGCTCTGGAGATGATGCCTACATCGACTCCGATGGAGTTCCCGGAAGAAGAATAGGAGGACATAGCCTATGCTGACACCGGAATATCTTGCTGCCTGTGCAGCACAAGCGGAGGAAATGTATGCTAGGCTGAATGAGCAGATCACTGCTGATATCTGCCGAAGAATCATTAAGACTGGCGAAATTACAGATACGGCTCAGTGGCAGCTCAAACAGTTACAGGAGAGCGGAAGGTTAATGAATGACATTCTGACTGATGTAGCGAACGCCACTCCGTACTCCGAATCGGAACTTATGAAGATGTTTCGTGATGCAGGAGTAGCAAGCGTCAGATTCGACGCAGCTCCGCTTATAGCAGCAGGCATGAATGTTGATACTGGATTGTCAAAACCCATGATGAATGTTCTAGAAGCTAACCTGCGAAGAACAAACGGAGATTTATCGAACTTGGCAATGACAACTGCCAGCAACGGTCAGCAAGAGTTCATCAACGCAATGAATGAAGCCATCATGAAAGTGCAATCTGGAGCATTCGATTACCAGACGGCTATAAGACAGTGCGTTAACGATTGTGCTCGTATAGGAGCAAAGGTAAGTTATGATAGCGGAAGTCAGCTCAATCTTGAAGCGGCTGCTCGAATGAATATCTTGACTGCTGTTAATCAGACAGCGGCAAAGATCACGGAGATGAATGCCGAAAGGCTCGGTGCTGAATACTATGAAACATCAGCTCACGCCGGAGCCAGACTGGAGCACCAGGAATGGCAGGGGCAGGTATTCAAGATAGAAGGCGCAGATGCCGATTATCCAAACTTCTATGATGCGACTGGGTATGGCGAAGTAACCGGATTGTGCGGAGTCAACTGCCGTCACAGCTTCTTTCCATTCTGGCCTGGCATAAGCAAGCCTGCATATGACGCAGAAACGCTTGATAGATACGCAAACCACTCAGTTGAGTATAACGGCGTGGAGTATTCAGATTACGAAGCTAGCCAGATACAGCGCAGGATAGAACGCTCCATAAGGGAAAGCAAGCGAGTTGTAGAAGGATATAAGGCAGCCATAGAAGAAGCAACTGATGAAGCTACAGCCAAGTCATTGAAGCAAGGACTCACTGATGCGAGAAAGCAGTTGCAAGCAAGGCGCTCTAAGCTAACAGATTTCTGTAACCAGACGGACAGGAAGAAAGAATCCATAAGGCACAAAGCTTCCGTATTTGTTCCGGCAAAGCCAAAGATGAAGATATCGTTCCCGGATGACATAACATCCGTAAAAGGTGTAACTGTCGATGTAAAAGCGACACTTGACAAAGCGATGAAAAAGCTTGAAAGTGAGTATAACATCAAGTTAAGCCAGATTGTTGTAGAAAAATGCGACAAGGGAGATGTGTTTGTCACCGGATATGTATCTGGTGAGGGCAGGATGGCTATGGTTGTTAACCAGGATGCGGACTTCGACAAGATAATAGCCAGAATGGAGAAACAGTACGAAAGAGGCTATTTTGCCGGAAGGACGCTTGAAGACTATGTGGCTCACGAAGCATTTCATGTTATGCTTTATCAAGACTGCTTGACAGATGCTGCATTTGAAGCAAAATTTGCGGAGGTAGAAAGCTGGGCTCCAGTGCTCAAAGGAGTCTCAAAATATGCAGACAGGTCAACTGGAAAGGTAGCCAATGAAGCGCTTGCGGAGGCTTTTGTTAGAATGAGAAACGGAGAACAAGTCAATCCTATCGCAGAAGCTCTTGTTAAGAAGTACATAGGAGGTTATGCCAAATGAATTTAATTGGAAAGATGAAAGGTACAACCGGATATAGAATATCAAGATGCGAGATGTGCGGAAACTTCATCGACTTTGACAAAGACGGGAATCCGTGCTGTAAAGCGTATCCGAATGGCATACCGGAAGACTTCGATATCTTCTCCGCAGACATGGAGCAGAGAAAATGTTCGGATCAGTACAGGTATAAGGAAAAGTAAGTATCCCTACTGCTTTTTCATGAAGCCCGGACTTACAATTACACATTTAAGCCTCGCTCAAAGGCATACAAGGGAGGCTACCCAATACAGGCTCTCACAGCCTCATATTCGGGAGCGAATCCGAAAAGGGTAAAATCCTCACAGAAGATGAAATAAACGCTCCACGGGGCTGTAATGAAGCCAAAACGAATGACTATGAAGACTTACCACTACGGTAAGTCTTTTTGTTTTGCAATTATCTCATGAAAGGAGAACAGCAATGATAACCTATGCAAAGAAAGTACAGTCACAGGACGCATTCCAGTTCGAGTTCAACGGCCTGTCTGGCGATACGAAACCCACTGTGACATTCGAGGGTGCGAAGATCGCAAACGGCTCTACGTTCATGGAGATGGACACAAAGACATTGTATTTCTATGATGCAGAGAACAATGCGTGGGTATAAGGAGGTGATGAAAAATGGCATTGACAGCCGAACAGGTCCTTGCGATATGCCAAAAGTACACGCAGGACACGATACACGGTGCCGGTGCTGTAGCTGGTAAGCCATGTCAGATACAGTCGAAGACCGAAATAACTGGCGGCACAAGAATTACGTTCCTATGGGAAGATAATGCTGGAACACAGCACACGACCATAATGGATGTAATGGATGGAGCCAAGGGTGATCCCGGAGATAACGGTGTTTCCGTAACGGTAGACATCGAAGCAATAGCCGGAGGCCACAAGATTACCTTCACAGACTCCGAAGGTCCTCACGAAGTCGAGATCATGGACGGAGCCAAAGGAGACGCTGGAGATGCAGGAGAAGACGGAGTATCGCCCGCAATCACAGTCAAGACCTCGACAGAAAGTACATACATACTGCATATAGTAACAGCAGATGATGAATTTGACACGCCCAACCTCAAAGGAGGAAGCAGCGGAAGTGTAGATGAACTGACAAATGAGCAGGTAGATGCCTTGCTCGCACTCTTATAAGAAAGGTGGATAAGAAATGGCAAATTTTGTATCAAACGACAATATGACAGTCCTCATGGGAGGAATCGCTGACAAGTTCGCAAGTCTTGGAGGAGCTTACAAGTTCAGAGGAAGCATTGCATTTGCAAATCTCCCCGGAACATTGACACAGGCAATGGCTGGTTATGTATATAACTTGACCGATGATTTCACTACAGACGCTCGTTTCATCGAGGGAGCCGGTAAGAAGTACAAGGCAGGAACTAACGTATCTGTTGCAGATCTGAGCACATATGATACGGTAACTCCCGAAGCAGGAGATAACCCCAGCACAGAGGGCTGGTATGAGGAAGTAAGCGGCAAGTATGTTCTTTCGGAAGATACGGAAGTTGTATCTGGTAAGACATATTACGAACTGAATGTAAGCATGAAGTTTGACGTTACTGGATCATTTGAAGACTTCTCCAGCATCTATGCGATGATAAGCGGCACGTTCAATACAGCCACAGCATACAGCACCGGCGATGTTGTCATCTACAATGGCGCTCTGTATAAGTTCAAAGCAGATCACGCAGCAGGAGACTGGGATGCAACAGAAGTAGATCAGACCACAGTCGCAGAACTTGTTACTGCGGCAGAACCCGATAGCCTTACAACGGCACAGGTAAACGCATTGTTAGCACTTCTGTAAGGAGGTAGTACATGAGCAATAAGAATTTCATGTCCTACGGAGATGCAGAAACCTTGTTCACGGAAGTAGGAAGAAAGATCAGTGAGGCGGTATCAGCGTCCGGTGGTGGTGCAATATTCCGAATCACAGACCCAAGTGGAGACTATGAAGGCGCCACAGTGAAACTCACCCACGGCTCCACGATTGTCACAGGAACCATCAGTAGCGGAAGCTGCATAATCAGCATCACTGAGGTCGGAGCGATCAAAGTTGAGATAGGTTCTGATATTGTGAGATATGTCACGATTCCGTATTTCAAGGATGTAAACATCTCGACAAGGACTGTATATGGCTTTAGAAAAGCCAAAGCTGTAAGCAACCCGGCAAAAAGAGTTGAATATCTGAATGATGCAGTAGGCTACACTCCGGCAGGAATGGATTATTCCAATGACGTATTTGATTACGGAGATTGGGAGAATACCTTCTTTATGCCAAGGCCATGTATGCTGAAAACCAACGGAGAAGTAGCATACTACCTTGATCCGGATGATTACACAAAGAAAGAGGATGGTACTGCATCAGACATCGCTGATAGTTCTTTCGATGGAGATGTAATGATCGAATTTCCGAAGATATGGGTGTACAGATATGAAGATCAGAATTACACCTACTGCTATATTGCAGACCACAAGGTAGATAATAACTACAAGTGCTATGCGAATATGGATGCAGAAGGAAATGAAATAGATCGTTTCTATGTTGCAGCCTATGATGGAAGCATTGTAAGCAACAAGCTGCGCTCTCTGTCTGGAGTTGCACCTGCAAATACCATTGCCGGAACAACGTTCATAGCGGACGCTCTTGCAAAGAACACCGGAAGCGACTACACGAAGAACGGCTGGTACATTTCCCAGTGGTGCGACAGAGCGTTGATAAACGATCTGCTTGTTTTGATCGGAAAGTCCACCGATACACAGACAGTATTCGGAAAAGGACATAATTCCGGCGGTTCTTCAGCTGATTCACTCATAGCAAGCGGAACACTCAATGCAAAGGGTATGTTCTACGGCAAGAACGTAGATGGCTACGCAGTCAAGGTGTTCGGTATCGAGAACTACTTTGGAAATCTATGGAAGTGGTGTGCCGGTCTTATGGCGAGTGGAGCGAACCTGTATGCAAAGATGACTTGGGGAACTCAAGACGGAAGTGCTGGTGTTGGGTACGGAACAACAGCTGTATCGACCAGCAAGAACCTTGGAAAAGCAGCATCCGGTACATCTGGAGGCTACATCTCGAACACGTACAATAGCGAATTTGGAGACGTACCGATTACAGCATCCGGATCGTCAGACACCTATGAGTGTGACGGCTTGTGGTTCACATCAAGCGGAGTATTATATGCGCTTGTCGGCGGCGCCTGCCGCTATGGTCTCCTTGTCGGGGCGTTTGCGCTCCTCGTGACCGCCGCTGTCTCGGATTCGTACTGGTACGTCGGCGCTGCGCTTTCTTGTAAACCACCTAACGCTGCGTAAGCAGCAGGGAGGGGACCGGGGTAGGAACGAACCCCGGAAGCAGATTAAGCCAATGCGTAAATCGGAGGCGATATGTACAAGAAAGTAGAAAGCACGAACAAGCCTGCAAGACGTGAAGTGAATAATGGAGATTACTATTTAAGGAAAAACATCACGCTCCGAAAAGGAGAAGATGGCAACCCGGATATGTACTGTTATGAGCAGGCTGTTGTATCGGAAGATGAATACTTTGCAGACATAGAATCCGAAATGGGTGATATGCGTAAAGCAATAGCAAAACTACAAAGGAGGAGTTGAAGATGAAGCTATCAGAAGTACTTGCAGCTCTAAGCAGCAATAAGATAAGCATCACAATCATGGACGAAAACGACAATGCCTTGATTACTTTTGATGCTGCCGGCTATGGAGCTGTAGAGTCTGATCTTGGCGACAGGAAAGTCGGAATAATCAAGATTAACACTGCAACGGCAGTAACGATCTCGATTAAAGCTGCAGAGAACAGCACGAACGATCCTGGCACAGACCCGTCAGATCCTGGCGGAGACCCTTAAATTGAATATTGATATTGAGGACCGGCTGTACTTGATACAGTCGGTTTTTTATATCGACCCAGGCATGTCGCTTAAACTGCCTACTTGCCATTGGAGACTGGCACTTAAACAGCTCCATTCTCTTGCCGTGAGAGACATAAACACGGATAGCAACTGTCAGAGTGAACTGACGCTTAAACGAAATCATCGAAAGGAAGGTAATAAACATGTACGAATTTTTAAAGAAGCTTTTTGGAACAGGTGAAAACGGCGAACCCGAGGCCATGACTTACGAGCAGCTGGAGGCAAAGATTAACGAATCGAAAGATTTGAAGATCGTCAATCTGAAAGATGACGGATATGTCTCGAAGGAAAAGTTCGAAGCCAAGGATACTGAGCTTAAAGCTGTACAGAAACAGCTCGAAGACGCCAATGCACAGATTCAGTCCTTCAAGGATGTTGATGTTGACGGCATCAAGGGCAAGGTATCCGAATGGGAGAAGAAGTATGCCGAAGACACCGAAGCTCTTAAGAAGCAGATGGAAGAACAGGAAGTCAGACATCAGCGTGATCTGTATTTCAGCAACGTGAAGTTCGCTTCAAATGCTGCAAAGAACGGAATTTTGATGGAGTTTGACAAACAGGGCTTCCAGCTTAAGGATGGCAAGTTCCAGGGAGCAGATGACTGGCTCGCTCAGCAGAAGAAGGACGATCCGGCATCATTCGTACTGGAAGATAAGCCCGCTGGCGATGGAAATGGTGATGGCGCAGACGGCAACAATGGAGGTGCATCCGGAAGCGGAGCATCCGCAGCCGCAGGAGCCACGAACCCCATGCAGCCACAGGGAGTAGTTCTTCCGACATTCGCTACGGCGACAAGCAAAGGATCCGGAGTTGACCAGGGACAGATGAATCCGTTTGGCAACCTTGGGTTCAGACATGTAAAGCAACCCGAACAGAAATAACAAAGGTATAAGGAGGATAACGAAATGCCTAATCTTAACTATGCACAGCAGTACCAGCAGGCACTCTTACAGGAGTTCCCTTACGCTCTGTATTTCGGAGCACTCTTCGCAACGCCCAACAACGGTAGATACCAGTGGCTCAACGAAGACACAATCCAGATTCCCAGCATTCAGACCACAGGTCGTGTAGATGGAGATATGGATACCATCGGCACCAAGACAAGAAACTTCCAGAACAGCTGGACCCCTCTTAAGGTGCAGAACCACAGAACATGGAGCACCCTGCTTCATCCTCGCCAGGTTGACATGACCAATCAGGTAGCAACTATCGCAAACATCACTCGTGTTTACAACGAGCAGGAGAAGATCCCGGAGATGAACGCATACTGCATCAGCAAGCTCTACGCAGACTATGTTGCAGCAGGCGAGACTCCCGACACAACGGTTCTCACTGTTAGCAATATCCTCTCTGTATTCGATCAGTGGATGCAGGAGATGGATGATGACAGAGTACCTCGCCAGGGACGCATCCTCTATGTTACCCCTGCAGTTAAGACTCTTCTCGACAATGCTGACGCATTCCAGAGACAGATCAAGGCTGATCCTGCAAGCGGTAACGTAAGACGTATCATCAACAGCCTCGACGATGTTCGTATCGAGCCTTCCGTTCCCAAGGATATGATGAAGACAGTATACGACTTCACACAGGGCTGGGCAGTAGATAACTCTGCTAAGCAGATCAACATGGTTCTTGTTGACCCCGAAGCAGTTATCACTCCTATCAACTACGAGTTCGCACAGCTCGACGCTCCTAGCGCTGGCTCTGACGGCAAGTACGTATACTTCGAGGAGTCCTTCGAGGATGTATTCCTTCTTCCTAAGAGACAGAAGGCTATCAAGTTCAACGTAGAGGCTTGATAAAAGCGACTACAGGCACAGGGGCGGCTCTTTTCGGGTCGCCCTATTAAAAATATTAAGTAGGAGGTAAAAACCGATGTTAAAGGCAATCAAGGCCAATAAGGTTGTTCGTATCGCAGACGAACAGATCAAGAACTACAAAGCCCTCGGCTTCAAGATTACCGATATGGAAGGCAAGGTTGTATATGACCCTGCTGAAAATTCGGACAATGCAAAGGAGCTTAAGGCAATCATCGAAAAGAAAGACGCTGAGATCGAGAAGCTCAATGCGAAGATCCTTGACTTACAGGCACAGCTTGCAGAAAAGGATGATGCTGACGATGCAAATGCAGACGGCGAAGCTGATAAAGACGCTGAGATCGAGAAGTCTGCTAAGAAAGCAGCAGCGAAGAAGTAAGGAGGGGCGTATGGTTCAGACTACAGTAGTAAGCCCTTATGCCGACTATGACTTCTACAAGAATGTCTATCATGGCACATGGATACCGGAAGACGACTTCATAAGGCTCGAAGCCCGTGCGGAGGATGAATTGGATGCAATGACATTCCACAGAATCCCGAATATCGACAGTAAGTTCATGACGGACGAGCTGGCGATGAACATTCGCAAGGCTGTATGCGCTCTGGCAGAAGTTCAGTCAACCGGAGAAACTGCTGGAGCTGGAATCGGAATCAGCTCTGAAAGCAATGATGGATATTCTATAAGCTACTCGCAGAATGTTCAACAGGAAATCTCAAAGCGAATGAGCAATGCGGCTGGAAAGTACCTTGCAGACAGCGGACTCCTCTATCGGGGAGGAGGCGATTGGCATGATAACTGACAGCAATATCACGATTTTCAATAGACGGCGCAGTGATGGCGGTACGGAAGTACTGGTTCCCACAGTCATAAGGAATTGCACATGGTACTACACGCACATCGTATCCGGTTCAGAGATGATGGACAACGCTGACGAGTACAGTGTGCGGATTCAGATTGACGCATCCGTACAGGATGGAAGAAAGTACATTAACGGACATGACTATCTGGAACTGTCTGACGAAGAAGCTGCAAAGCATTGGACGATCATGAAGAATGACATGGTGGTGAGAGGCGAGTTCACTGACACAGTGCAACAGCAGTCGATTATCACACAGCAGACGGATGATTGTTTCATCGTGAGCACATTCGGAGATAACACTTGGCGAGGCAGTAAGGCTGTCAAGCATTGGAGGGTAGGTGGTAGCTAATGGCAGGAGCACACACGATCAAGACACCCAGAGGAACGATCAGCGTAGGCGCAGGAGGCATGGCAGAACTGACCTGGAACCCCGGCTTTGGATCCCAGTACACTGGCATCTTCAACCGAAAGCAGGCGTTTGTAGACAGTGAAGTTTTGAGATATTGTTCTCCGCTGGTGCCTTTTCAGACTGGTACGCTGGAGCACTCCGGCACGCTTGGTACAGATGTCGGTAGTGGTGTTGTCGAGTACATAGCACCATATTCGCATCATCAGTACTATGAGACCGCTGATAGTAGGGCATATGACCCGAACAGGGGAGCACACTGGTTTGAACGAATGAAAGCCGCCCATAAGAAAGACATAGAAGCCGGACTGCAAAAGATATAACGGAGGTAGCAAGTATGGATTCCATCATTCAAGGAGTAGTGGATTACGTAACAGCGTGTCCTCTGCTTAAGAACGGCTTGTTAAGAGTTGACAGCCTCGGCTCCAAGCCAGTCGAGTATGTGGTGGAGGTTCTGCCATGTGACCCGATAGTCAAGCAGTATGTCGATGGTAGCTCTATTCGGCAGTATCTGTTCGCCATAGGCAGCAGGGAGTATTACGCTCTCGATATGGTTCAGAACATCAGAAATTCGAAGTTCTATGAACAGCTGCAGCAATGGTTCGAAGAGCAGAATGCCAGGGAGAATTTTCCAGACATAGGCGACGACAAAGAAATGCAAGAAATTCAGTTAGTAACATCCGGTTATCTGTTCGCTACCGACCGCAAGACGGCCCGGTATCAGATGCAGTTCCGGTTAGTTTATTTTAAGGAGGTAACAAAGTAATGGGTTCAAGAACAGCAATGTTAAGGAACAAGATTGCCGATTACATCAAGATCGGTAACGACTACGAGATTTGTGGAGTAGGCTTCACTCAGTTGAACGAATCTCCCGGAGCACAGACCGACAGCACAACCTATATCAATGAGGTTACGACCAGCACCAGCATCACTGGCTACAAGACAGAGTTCAGCTATGAGTCTGATCTGATTCCCAGCCAGAAGGCAGTGCTTGCGCTCTACAATGTCGGCAGAAACCACATCACAGGAGAGGGCGCTGAGTTCGATTACATTCGTGTGGATGTTTGGAACCCGGTTGGAACGCCTACTACAGAACTTGCAGAGTACAAGGCCCGTCTCTTCAAGGTAGCCAATGAGACCTCTGATATCGAGGGCGATGGCGGTGAGAAGATTTCCGTATCCGGTACTCTTCATGCAATCGGCGACCCTGTACAGGGTAAGTTCGATGTCATCAGCAAGACGTTCACAGCAGGTGACTTCGTAGGAAAGTACGATGATGGTGAGCAGCCTGTAACACCTTCAATCACGCTCGATAAGCTCACTCTTACCGTAGCAGAAGGTGCTGATGAGCAGATCGCAGCAACAACAGTTCCTGTAGACGCTGAGGTTACATGGACTTCATCTGATACAGACGTAGCTACTGTAGCAGCCGGCACAGTTTCCGGTGTTGCAGCAGGTACTGCAAGGATCACCGCTTCGATTACTGTCGATGGCGTAACCAAGACTGCATTCTGTGATGTAACTGTCACCGCTTGATAGAAGCACACAGAACACAGCTGTAAAGAACAGGAGACTGGGTCAGAGTAGTCACGGCTGGCCCAGTCTTTACCTTGATGTGACAGACCAGGAGGATTAAAGAAATGACAGTACAAATCAACGGAGTATCGTTAGAGTGCAATTTTACAGATGCAGATTTCACGGAGCAGTTCGAGAATGCGACCAAAGCCATGCAGGAAGAGGTCGTAAAACTCCAGACAGACAAAAAGACAGTTGAAGGGCTTTCCACAGCAGACCAGATGAGAAAAGTCTGCTCGGTTGTCAATGATTATTTCGATGGAATATTCGGAGATGACACATCAGAGCAGCTGTTTGGTGGCAGAAATGATATGTTCGAACACCTTAAGGCGGTCGAGGTTATCACGGAAGCACAGAAGCAGTCTCATAAGGAGTTTGCTGACTTCACGAACAAGTACATCCAGAAAGCAAAGGCAGAACAGGCTCGCAACCAGCAGCAGGCTGGTCAGATTAAGAGTATGCAGGGTCATCTGCCAAAGCAGATCAAGTAATCTATGAACATTCTCTTTGGAGGCTTGCCCGAAGAAGTAGAAATCTGCGGAGAGATGGTTCCGATTAACTCAGATTTCCGTATCGGCATTTTGTTTGAAGACATTGTCTTAGACAGAACACTGGAGGATGACGAGAAGATTGAAACCGCTCTCCGTTTGTATTTCGGAGATGAAGTCCAATTCGTTGGCGCTGACGCAATTCGGGAAGCCATGAATAAGATATTGTGGTTTTACAGATGCGGAGAAGATGAGAAGAAAGACGAAAAGGACAAGAATGGGAAGCCTATCTTTTCGTATGAGCACGATGCTGCTTACATCTACGAAGCATTCCTATCTGCATATAAGATTGACCTCACGACAGAAAAACTCCACTGGTGGCAATTCAGAGCACTGTTCGGTGCTTTGCCGGAGGATGTGATGTTTATGAAGATCGTCGGATATCGTGCGATGAAGATTCCGAATAAGCTCCCCAAGGAGCAAAAGGAGTTCTATCAGAAGATGAAGAGGATCCATGAACTGCCTCTGCCAAAAGAAGAACAGGATTTCAACAACGACTTGATTGCGGCACTCATGACAGGTAACGGCCTGCAAGATGTGCTAGGAATCGAAGACGCAGGAAACCAGTGAGGTAAGATATGGCAGGATTTGATGGAACATTGAAGTTTGACACCAAGCTCGACTCGTCTGGGTTTGAGAGTGGATTGTCAAAGCTCGGCGGTCTCGCCGGGAAGTCATTAGGTCTCGTCACGAAGACCATGACGGCTGCCGTTGGTGCTGCAACAGCACTTGGAGGCGCAGCCATTAAGACAGGTGCCGATTTCGAAGCGGCAATGTCACAGGTAGAAGCCATTTCCGGCGCAAGTGCGGAAGATATGGTGGATTTGACTGCAAAAGCAAAAGAAATGGGAGCAACAACGGTGTTCTCAGCTTCACAGTCAGCAGAAGCATTTAAGTACATGGCTATGGCAGGTTGGGATACTGCCGATATGCTCAATTCTATTTCGGGTGTTATGGACCTTGCAGCTGCATCCGGCGAAGAACTCGGAACTGTGTCAGATATTGTCACGGATGCCATGACTGCATTCGGTATGGCAGCAGATGAAAACAGCAAGGTTCTTGGATATGACAAGGACACCATGCAGGAGTATGAGACGGAAGTCAGCAACTGGACCAGATTTGTTGATGTTCTTGCCGCAGCATCCTCGAACTCGAATACGAACGTAGCCCTCATGGGCGAGACATTTAAGTATGTCGCACCTGTAGCCGGAGCCTTGAAATTCAGCTGCGAAGACACAGCTCTCGCAATCGGTTTGATGGCGAACTCCGGTATTAAGGGCAGTATGGCAGGTACTGCTTTGCGTAATGTCATGACCCGTATGGCAAAGCCTACGAAAGACAGCGCAATGGCTATGGACAGACTTGGTATCTCACTTACGGATGAAGCGGGCAACATGAAGTCTCTGAACCAGATCATGCTGGAAATGAGAGAAGGATTTGCTGATCTGACGGAAGCAGAGAAAGCACAGGTCGCAGCACAGCTGGCAGGACAACAGGGTATGTCAGGCCTGCTCGCCATCGTAAATGCATCAGATGAAGACTTTAATCAGCTGGCAGACGCAATCAATCACAGTACCGGTGCTGCATCTGATATGGCAGACACCATGATTGATAACCTGCAGGGTGCGATTACGATTTTGAAGTCAAACCTCGAAGGACTTGCTATCACGTTCTATGAGAACATAGATGCTCCTGCAAAGGATGCCGTAATAGCATTGCAGGGCATGGTCCAAGATATGGACAAGGCCATGCAGGAGGGCGGTCTTTCCGGTCTGGCAGAAGCCGCAGGGAAAGCACTCGGTCAGCTAGCATTATATATAGCACAGCAGGCTCCGGCAATTATCCGTGGAGCCACAAGCATGATTCATTCGTTCTGTGAAACGATAAAGAATCCGCCGCCCGAACTCCAGGGCGCAGCCGGAGAATTGGTGCAGGCTCTCGTAGAATGCATCGCTTCATGCTCCGGCGATATGATCTCGGCAGGAATCGTATTGCTTCGTATGCTGCTTGAAGGCATTGCCAACAATGCAGATGAAATCGGAACAAGTATCGGTGAAGCCATAGGTCAGATTGGAGATGCAATAGCCCAGAATGGACCTGCAATTATCGAGGCTGGAGCCAAGATAATCAAGGGTATCATCTCTGGTATTCAGAAGTCCAATCCAAAGCTCTTCGCAGTCTTGGCAGCCCTTTTCGGAGGCAAGGCACTTATCTCCATAGGAGGAGGCATAGCCTCTCTCATGGGCTTAATAGGCAAATTAAAAGGTGGTCTCGGAGGACTCTCTGCAATGACCGGAGGAGTTGCTGCATTTGGTAGCACGATCCAGAAAGTAGGCACAGCGCTACTGTCTGCAGGAGCAGGATTTGCTCTCGCAGCTGGCGGTATGTTGATGCTTTCGATGGCAGCTACACAGTTGTCAGCGGCAGGGCCCGGAGCAGCCGTTGCAATGACGCTTATGGTCGCAGGCATCGGTGCTTTGATGGCATTGGCAGCATTGTTAGGCCCTCAGTTACAAAGTGCCTCTACGGGGCTTGTAGCGTTTGGAGCAGCCATCTTGCTCGCAGCAGCCGGAATGTCGTTGATGTGCATGGTGGCAACCCAGCTCGCAGCAGCCGGCCCCCTTGCAATGGCAGGACTGGCTGTAATGACCGCAGGACTGATCGCTCTGCTTGCAATCGCAGCAGCATTAGGACCGCAGTTGACAGCAGGAGCGGCAGGGCTTATCGCATTCGGCGCAGCAATACTGATAGCGGCGGCTGGTATGTCTCTTATGGCAATGGCAGCCACGCAGGTAGCCCCAGCCGGACCATTGGCTCTTGGAGCATTGATAGCAATGGAAGTCGGACTGATCGCACTCATGGCGGCAGCCGCATTGCTCGGTCCGATGCTCACGGCAGCATCAGTCGGCTTGATAGCGTTCGGCGCAGCGATAGCTCTTGCAGCAGCAGGAGTATACATTTTGGTACAGGCGGCGATTCAGTTGTCATCAGCAGGTGCTCCGGCAGGAATAGCACTTGCAGCTCTGACAGTTGGCATCATCGCATTTGGAGCAGTAGCAGGTCTGCTTGCCCCGATATTGCTTCCCGGAGCGGCGGCAATCGCAGCACTTGGAGCAGCATTTTTAGTAGTATCAGCGGCAGCCGTATTAGGCGCAGCCGCTTTGGCAATTATAACGGCTTGTCTGCCACAAATAAGCGCATACGGAGCACAGGGAGCGATAGCAATCGCAGAACTTGGCGCAGGTATGCTTGTATTCTCGGCAGGCGCAGCAGCGGCAGGTCTCGCAGCAGCGGCGGCAGCAATCCCGATAGGTCTGCTGGCGGTTGGAATGGTAACTCTCGGTGCCGGATTTATGGCGGTATCCGTAGCAGCAATGCTCGGCGCAACGGCTTTGATGATGGTGTCAACAGTTCTCCCGACAATCGTTCAGTATGGCACTGAGGGAGCAGCACAGATCGCTTTACTCGGCGCAGCAATGGCAGCATTCGCAGTCGGATGTGCGGCGGCAGGGGCGGCGGCTCTATTGGCGGCAGCACCGATGCTTGCACTTGGAGTAGCGGCAGTAACGCTTGGAGTAGGCTTCACTACTGTATCAGCGGCAGCAACTCTAGGAGCGGCGGCGTTAAGGCTTATATCAGCATGCTTGCCACAGATTTCGCAGTATGGTCTGTCATCAGCCACAGCAATTACGGCTCTCGGAGCAGCACTGGTTGTATTTGCAGCCGGGGCAGCAACAGCCGGGGCAGGAGCAGGAGTGGCAGCCGTAGCATTCGGAGCCTTGGCTTTAGCGGCTGCAGCGGCAGACTTGGCATTCGCTCCGCTCGCGGTTGAAATGACCGCTTGCTCGGCATCAGTCGCAGTAATAGCTGCATCAGCACAGACAGCAGCAACAGGTATTTCAAGCCTCGCAGCGACATCCGCAGGAATAATTCTCGATATGGGTAAGCTGGCTCTGGCATTTCCACCTGTAGCGGCGGCTCTTGCACCCTATGCAGTAGCAGCAACAGCGGCAGCGGCAGCCAACACGGCGTTTGCAGCAGCAAGTGCGGCAGCCACAGTAGCCATAGGAGCGGAGTCACTCGCCGCAACAGCACTCGGGGCAGCTATGAATATAGCATCTCTCGGGCTGACAGGATTCAAGATGGCATCGACCGGAATGGATCTGGCAGCCAACAGGATCGCACAGGCATTCCAGATGCTTGCAGGAGTAGCGCCGACTGCAGCGGCAGCCATAAATGCAATGGCGGTTCCGTTCACGGTGGTAAGTGCAGGAGCGGTCGCTATGGCGGCAGCATTGATATCAACACAGTCGTCGTTCACGATACTGAATGGCTTATTACTTGCAGCGAATGTAAATCTGCTCGCATTCAATACGCAGCTGACAGTAACCACGAACACGATAAGAAATACAGTAACGAACACTTTGGCGAACATCGTATCGACAGTACAGGGCAAGCTGAACATGTTAAGGTCGCAGATAATCGTCATCCTGTCTGCAATAGCAACGCAGACACAGGCGAAGATGCTGCAGATCCAGACATCAGCTGTCAACGCTGTGATCACGATGATAAACCAGATAAACAGCCAGTTGTCGAGACTGCCCGGTCTGATGTATGTACAGCTGACCGCAGCAGCCAACAAGGTAGACACATGGCGAGTCCTTCTTGTACAGAAGGGAACTGCCGCAGCACAAGCGCTGACGAACGCAGTAATAAGCGGACTGCAGAGCCTCGTGAGCCAGATGAGTTCAGTAGGTGTGCAGGTAGTAAATGGTCTGTGGAGTGGTATGGAAAGCCGCTGGGGATGGCTCGAAGACCAGGCAAGAGCGAAAGCAAGAAGTCTGATCTCTGCTATGGAATCTGAACTGAAGATCGGATCGCCTTCCAAGGTAGCAGCAAAGAGAGTAGGCCAGTGGCTCCCTCCCGGTATTGTCAAGGGCTTCTCAGATGCAATGCCCGATGCTGTTCAGTCCGTACAGGCACAGATGCATGATCTTGTTGGTAGTATGACATCCGCAGTAATGACATCACAGTACAGCTTTGGAAGAACAGCCGGAGCATTAGCGGCAGCCGGAGCAACAGGCGGCAATGTATATTATGACAACAGCTTCCATCAGTCGAACGAATACCATGAAGAAATCAAGAATCCTTCCGACATTGCGAGAGCACAGAGGCAGGCATTCAGAGATATGTTTGGAGGTGTGAAATGACAAAGAATACTTTGAAGATAGTCCTCGAATGCAATGGCAGGACCCTTGCGATGGGTCCGAATGAAGACATTGATATTACGAAAGTCACAGGGCTTGAAGCATCGGAGTTCGAGATCAGCACTTCCGACAACGCTTTGGTAGACGGAGTATCGGTGGACGGCAAGAAGATAAAAGGCAGACCTATCCATATTGAGGCTGCCTTTCGCAGCTTGGCGAGCAATCCGCAGAACAGGGAGAAGCTCGTCAAGTTCTTCAATCCGAAGTACACAGGAAAAGCCAGGATTGAAAATATGGGAACGCCAAGGAATATCGAGTACGAACTGGAGGGTTGGAACTTCAATGACGGCGACAGAAATCTTGATGCAAGACTGAAATTCGCCGTTGATCTGATGTGTCCAGACCCCTATATGCAGAATGTGGATAACTTCGGTAAGAACTTGGCGAATATCACGCCGATGTGGGCATATCCATTCTACTGTGCGAAGCAGAAGGTCTTTGACCTGCCTATTCAGTACAGAGGACTGGGGCTTGGCGGTGTGATAACAGGTTACAGAACGCTCCGACAGGAGGTTGTGCTTGCGAATGACGGCGATGTACCGACAGGAGTGCAGATTCAGTTCGTAGCAAGCAGAGGACCAGCAAGCAATCCGTGCATCAAGCTGATAAGCACAGGGCAGTATGTCCGTGTAGTTCTTGATATGGAGGAAGGAGACATCCTGCTGATAGATACCAACGACAGACATCAAGTCATCGAGCTTAATGGAGTCAATGTCTATCAGAAGATAGATCGTAAATCAGATCCGTTCCAGCTTGCGGTTGGCGATAACGTCCTTGAATATTCGGCAGACGAGAACTATGTCAACCTTGATGTTAATGTGTTCTACACGCCGAAGTATCTGGGGGTGTAGCCTATGAGATTGATATTTTTAGACAAGGATTTCGAGACGATCGGCTCTATGTCCGTCTATTCGTCCTTGATATGGGACAGGCGGTACTACGAACCGGGAGTCTTTGAATTGCACGCATCAGTCGAGTATTTCAGTTTGATGAACAATGCAAGATACCTCTTCAGAAACGACAGGCATGAGCTTGGAGTCATCCGTGAGGTTGAATACACGCAGACCGATAAAGGCGAGCGTACAGCATACTGCAAAGGATACTTCGCAGAGAAACTGCTGGATGAAAGAGTGACCGATACGACATTCAATATGACGGGAACGCCGGAGGAAATAAGCAGGGCGCTTGTTACGCAGTATTTCATAAGCCCAGCTGAACCCGACAGGGCAATGAGTCATATCGTTCTCGGAGAACTGAACAATGTCGGCACCAGCATCAAGAAGCAGAACACGGGAGACCCGATAGGCGAGCTGATGTTTGACATCGAACAGACGCAGGAGTTAAGCCATCGCCTCGTATTCGATTATGAGGACAACTTGCTCCGGTTGGAAGTATGGAAAGGTTTGGATCGCACAGACGAGCAGACAGAAAACTCGTGGGCGGTCTTTTCTGATGCATTCAAGAATGTCAAGGATGTCGTGTATGACAGGGATGAAAGCGAGTATAAGAACTATGCCTATGTAGCCGGAGAGGGCGAGGGAGCAGCAAGGAAAAAGGTAGAGGTAGATATCCGAACCGACCCGAACGAGGAGCGCAGGGAGATATACGTCGATGCCAGAGACTTGCAGCAGACCACAGACGAGCATTCATATACAGATGCTCAATATCTCGACCTGTTAAGGCAGAGAGGCAAAGAGAAACTGGCTGAATATGACTTGATCGAAACAGTCTCCAGCAACATCGAGACACTGGCAAATCTGGTCTATGGAGTCGATTACGACCTAGGAGACCGATGCACCTATCAGAACTTGGATGTAGGCATTGAATGCACGAAGCGTATCACGGAGATCGAGGAAGTATACGAGGGAGCGAAAGTGACCTTGAACATCACGTTCGGAACGGATAATGCGACGAGCATTCATAAGATTATCAAAAAGGAGATAAGCTGATATGGCAATGGAATATGGTTATTTTGATTCTGAAATCACAGGAACTGATTCAGAAGGTATGCCGATATTCGACAGAGCGATGGGTTCAGAGCTGCTGTCGATTTTTTATGGCAAGCTGATAAGCAATGGTGTTTTGGCGAGGCCAGCCGATTGCTTCCAAGTAGTAGCGAAAGAGGGCATGGTTGTCACAGTAAAGCCCGGATTCGGAATGATAAACGGACGTTTTGCATACAACAGAGAGACGACTGATCTGACCTTGAATCCGGCGAACAATCAGTATCCACGTATCGACAGGGTGGTGCTTCGCTGTAACTATCTGAACAGGCTTATGGAGCTGATCGTAAAGCAGGGAACGCCTGCACCGACACCCGAACCGCCCGAAGTATTGCAGCCGACAAGCGGTGACTACTACGAGCTTGGGCTGGCGACAATCTACATTTCGTCGAACCAGACTGTTATCACGCAGTCCAGCATCACAGATACACGCCCGGATGATTCCGTGTGCGGATATGTAACGCAGCTGATAGACCATCTCGATACTTCGGTATTCATGGCGCAGCTCGCTGCATTCTATCAAGAGTTTGTCGCCACATGTAGCGAAGATTACACAGATTACACAAACCAGATGGATACGTTCCTGTCAACACTCCGTAATAGTGGGCTGACTCAGCTACAGGAAGTGGTAGATGCAATGACAACCTTTGAACAGACCTCAGAGACAGAATTCAATATCTGGTTTGAGTACATCAGAGGTCAGCTGTCAGATGATGTAGCCGGCAGATTGCAGAACGAAATTGATGCAATCGTTGAAAAGGAGTTCAAGCATTACAATGGACTTGTCAACAAGGTTACAGAAATCACAGGAGATGGAGCAGGAAAGACTATTGTAGCCACAGGAGAGGGGGTTGTTGCCACTACGACATTTAGCACGAATGCACTCGGAGCCAAAGTTATCACGACCGTTGTTGTCCCGGATGAAGGAGTTTATCAGTATACAGAAACTGTTGTTATTGAAACCATTGAGGGCGGCAAACGGATAACAGAGAGCTACGCACAGTCACCGAAAGAGTAAGGAGGATATTGAAACATGGCAGATTTTGTAGCAGCGCAGTATGCGATTGATGAAATCGAAGGAAAGATAGCTGAATCGAACGGATCCG